>Ga0157364_1003967_pt1 | contig 14586 bp, 10 predicted proteins | sample AttsexASBM2_FD_111476 | JGI IMG/M metagenome (GOLD analysis project Ga0157364, IMG submission 111476) | Fungus gardens microbial communities from leaf cutter ant in Ribeirão Preto, State of São Paulo, Brazil - Atta sexdens ASBM2 | ecosystem: Host-associated > Fungi > Mycelium > Unclassified ... | reverse complement strand
GAGTGGATATGTGGAAGTACGCTATGATGATCCAGAGAAACGTGTGGTTTCTGAACCCATTGAGATGACCCAAGAATTTCGCTATTTCGATTTTGCTAGTCCTTGGGAACAGCGTAGCGACGGCTAATTCAAAATCAGACACAGAATAGGTCCAGTCCAGGAGACAAATCAATAGGAAATGCTATTTGCTTCGTAAGAATAAGAATGAACTTCTATGAAATGAAAGAGTTTCACGGGAATTGTCTTGATCGTCGGATATCATGAGAAAGAAATAGGAAGAAGTGTTATCGAACGATTTCCTGCAATTCTTTCCAGTATGGAATGAGTAAAGAATCAAGCTACAAGTCTCGATCTATACGAAAGGCACTGGTTTTTTTGTCTTTCTTTCGGTTTCATTGATAGCAGAAAAACGGACTCTATAGGGGCGCTAGCGCTTGACTAATAACAAAAAAAAGAAAAAATGGCAAGAGAAATTTTATATCGATGGAGGAAATAACGATGTGGAGGAAAAGAGGGCAGGGATTCTCTACAATGACACTGTAGACCAATTGAAAGGGATGTAGCGCAGCTTGGTAGCGCCTTTGAGGAAATGTCACGGGTTCCAATCCTGTCATCCCTACCTATTCTTCTCCTCTGGGCAGTAACGAGGGATCCATTGAGATCGATTCAAATGGGATATACATATTTTTACTATATACATGCAAGATGTGTATTGGGGGTACAAAAAGAAGCCTTTTTCTTTACAGTCGTATCTACTGTGATAAGAAAGCGTTCTTAGTTCAGTTCGGTAGAACGTGGGTCTCCAAAACCCGATGTCGTAGGTTCAAATCCTACAGAGCGTGATTCCGTTCTTGTTAGGTCTAATTACAATGAAATAACTTCACTAACTTGAAGAGCAACCTGAATTTGACCTCCTGCGGATTAAAGAAAGGAGAAAGTCAATACAATAGAGAATTAATATTAATCAAAGGTCCAACTCGATTCTAAGACTAGAAATTCCTATGTTCTTTTCCTTTTAGGTTCTACATTTTCTCTTTCAATAAACTAGAGTCCCATCCTTGTTGTAGCTAGGTTAAGAAAAAACCTTTGGATCTAATAAAGCAATGCTTGCATCACGAATCTTGATTGTTCCAATTCTTTTATTCTTTGTTCTCTTTCTTTCATCGAAGACTGTCTATTAGAATACTTATTACTGTACGACCAACCAATTCCAACAAATGAAAGGATTCGAAAAAAAAAACATTTTCTACAACCATGAAAAGGGGCTTTCTAGATTTCGCATCTAATTGAGGGAATATGATAATCTCTTTCATGAATTATTATAACCCAACTCGTCGGACTCACATTTTACCAGATCTTCAGTTTCTAGTCTGAAGCCAGTAATGTAAAGAAAGCCTATACTACAGTAATTTTAGGAATTGGATATTGAATGGCACATGGTTCTGCATTGACAAGCAAGAAGAAAGGAAGAAAGAAATGTTGTTGTCTCACTTCTATATTGATTGAAATTGCGTTGCTGTGTCAGAAGAAGGATAGCTATACTGATTCGGTATACTCTAAAGACACCCTCGGTACACTATTGAAGATCTCACAAAGATGAAATCTCAGTGAATTTCCATTTACTGATCCCATCTTTCACAGAATCGATCCCCCCTTTTACTGTACATGAATATGTGGAGCTCAGCATGTCTGGAAGCACGGGAAAACGTTCTTTTGCTGATATTATTCGATACTGGGTCATTCATAACAAAAACCTATACCTTCCCTATTTACTCGACGAATTAAGGGGGTTATTCGTCAGCACGGGTTTAGCTTCCTTTTCTAGTATAGGTTTGGGGGCCCTCGGCCAAACGAGTATTTTACAGAGAGCCGACAAGGAATTCCATTAATAACTGGCCGTTTTGATTCTTTGGCACAACTCGATGAATTTAGTAGATCCTTTTAGGATTAGTAAGCTTAGATCGAACCTATCCAATTTTGACAGTGCGATGGTGTTCACAGACTAGCTGTACCTACCCTTTCTTTTTTAGGTTCAATATAAGCAATGCAGTTCCTCCAACGATAAACCTAATCCGAATTATAGAGCTACGACACAATCAAACCCGAACGAAGAAAATGTTGAATTGATTCGTACCAGTCTCTACTGGGAGTTCTTACCCTATATATGATGAGCTGAACTTTGATTTTCAAATTCTTTCTGAAATTCAGAGAAAAAAAGAAAATAGTAGGAGTAGGATAAATCTTATCCCATTCGGAAGGATCTCATCTAAAAATTCTCCATGACTGTTTATGTCTCCAGCATGACCACTTGATGAAATTAGGAGGGAAGTGGGGTAAATGGCTGAGACTACTCTACTGAAAGGATTCCTCTTTGGCTTATAGGTACTGTAACTGGTATTCCTGTGATCGGTTCAATAGATCTTTTTTTTTAAGGTTCATATTCCGGATTGGGTTCATCCCTGTAGTAATCGGATGAACTGGGTTGTAGCTGTTCCGATTCAAAATAACAAAAGAACCGGGCAGCAGTAGGAGCCCTAAAGAGGAAGGAGGCAGGAGCACTGGACCCTTGAGAAAGAAACAGATTCTGTTTTCTTATTCTTGTCAAAACCCGAGGAAGAAGTTTCGAATGGGGGCCGAAAGGCGTGAGTGCAGTAGACGCTTGAAAGACTATATGGAACTCAAATCTTTCATCCCTTCATCCCAGTCTCGAAATAGGCTGTGTCGAGACTGAAATTCTTGCTTTCGGGTTCTTTCCCCAGCCAGTCGCCCCTGTGTGGGAGGGGTCAAGCTTGGGGACTTCTCATTTGTGGGGAATAAAACTATCACGCAACTTGCATTCCGGTTTGATAAGGATTCCCGCATAGCAGGGACTACAGAAAGTCTAGTTGCACGGAAATTGCCTGCCGGGCAGAGGGGCGAGGGATATTGCTCTAGACAAAAAATCCAGGGGCAGGAAAAAACGCTCAACTGGGAAACCACTTCTTCTATTTACTGAATAGGTCATCAGTACGAGTTTGAGGATGTTACGCTGACTTAGAATAGGCATATTGAAGAGCGGGTGTAGCGGGCCAGTTTAGTAGAGCTAACTCTTGGAATTGGAAGGGCTGCAAAAGCTACGAAGGCAAGTTATCTTACGGAAATGAAATTGGCCGCAATAGAGATAGTTTTGTCATGTGGGGGAGCCACAGAATGGAATCCTCTTTGAATTCCAACCCGGGGACCAAAGCATTTATAACTAAGCATTGGGGCAAAGACTTTTTATAACCAATTTCTCATTAGAGCTACCACTATCCTGGTGGAGCTCGAATCATCCGGCTCCTCATAACTACTTCATACGGGAGGTTTTTATTCCTAGATTAATACGGCGGAACCCCCCCGGACTCTGGAGGCACCTTTTTCAAATCGTCGTTATATAGATATAGAGTACGTATATGATAGCAGTTTCCTTTCTCTTGAATCCGTACGGACAGGTTATTACAACCATAGAAGCTCATTTTAAGCCCAGCTTACCAATCGTTTTCAAATCAAGACATACGCGCCCGATCTGCTGGTTTCAACATGCCAAGTGCGCCCGACCCTGGCCCCGGCTTCTTTGATAGTTACGCCGTATTATACGGATCGAGCAAAGGCGCCCAGGTGCGCAACAAGTCTTAGATTTCCTCCGTTGTGAAGAGGAAGGATTGAAGCTTTCCTTCTATAGCCGGCCTCACGTATGAAAAACGTGTGCCTTATAGAGTCTAGTAGGGCTAGGCCACAAATACCTTGCCAAACCATAGCATAGACAAGGTTTCGCCAAAGGCGACATTCCACCGCATCAATATGAAAGGAAAGACCGGACTCCATTAACGGAAGCGGAGCGTTCTGCTGACGTATTCAGTCATAAGCTCGGAACATTCGACCATATTGAATTTGGAAGTTGGTCTTTCCGATCAGGACGAAAGACGAAAGCCAGTGGATCAAGCAGATCCTCCGCGGTGATAGATAAACCAACGCTAGCTAGCATAAACCTTTGTATGTATTCTATTGAAGCAGTCATCCAATGAATTAATAAAGACTGCTCAAGATACATGACCGTGTCGTCATCATACTGTTGACTGAGATCTTCAGCCATGCGCTGCATAAAGTCCCAGTAAGAACGAAACGAATCCTTTGACATTTGCCTAACCATTCCCATTGGATAGATAAATACCAGGAATCTATCTGGGAATCCCAGCCAAAACTGGGTTGGCATAGGTCTAATACCACCCGGCGAATAAGCCACAATAATATGACGGAACCAATGTCGATTGTTGTTAGGGTGAATGTGCTCAGGTAGAGAAGAAGAATCAACCAGATGAAAACATCCGACTTTGCGGTGGAAGTGGCACTAGCCTCTATTATAATAGAATCTCTTTAATATCTTTAATTCTTTGAATCAACTCCTGGAATCAATAGGAAGTCAGCACGCAGGCGACGCTCTTTGATTGGAGGCTTTTCTCTGTTTTAGTTTGAGCCTCAACGTTACATTCCGATTCAAGAAAGAGGAATCCGGTTCAGATTTCACTGAAACTCCAACTGAAAGGCGATTTGCAGACATCGACTGTAGAGGGAATTTGAGCTGGAAATCATATAAGCGTTGATCCGGAGATGGAAGATTCATAGAAGACGACTCGACCTCTGAAGCATTTCGTCGCCCTTCCTCTTCTATCCTCGGTACTAGAGATGAACGAATTCCATACGCCCGAAATTTAGATCGAAGAATTTTTTGGGTCTTGGAATTTCATGAAGGCGGAGCCAAAACGAGAACGAGTTCAGTCGAACAGCATATATAGTAAATAGAAGTGGAAGAGCCTTTCCTTTCGTTTTAAACAACTCTAAATGAAAGGAGCCACCACAGCTGTATGCACAATGATTAGATTTTGGTGCATACAGAGCGAATCGAAGTGCGTAAGCCCCTTTAGAGTAGAGATAGAGGCGGTCCATTGAAGAAATCGAATCAAAGAATCCACAAAAAAGCGGAACAAAAGAAGCCCATGGAGAAGGACGCAGCCCACAATAACCTGCAAAGGACTATCCAAAAAAGAGCGAATATTAAAAAAAAAAAACAAAGCTGATGATAAAAAAAAAGTCCACCGCTCAGTTACGCACTTCGCTCGCTGCAGAAAATCAAACCAAAATGCAGCTGAAAGCAAGGGTGGTCGTAGATCAGCTGAAGGTGCCAGGTTCCTGCAGGAGAGGACTCTAACTCATGCCAATGGAAGCAGTTTCAAGGGATGAACATGCCCATCTGCCTTTCTGACCTGCAGACTTGGTAAGATTGGATGTTAAAATGGACTAAGGCTTCATCCACTTATTATTATTATTTCGCTCCATCCGTCTTATTTCACTCACTGATTTCTGACGGTTGCTTATCATATTCAGGTACTTATGATCTTGTAGGTTAGGATTTTAGGAAAAGAGTGGAATCGCTTTTCTTTGATACTATTTTATGGTTGCGGCTTCTGCTTGTTCATGCTAAACTTTTCTAACACTCTTACTAGCCCAATGGGCAAAGCCTATTTTTATGAGTTCTTGTCTTTCTCTCACCACCCCTTGGTCGCCAATCTTGTCATTTCCTATGACAAAGCAGTATGGAATTTCCCCTATCTCACCCTTTAGGTGCTACTAAAAAAACGATAAGCTTTGCAAAGAAACAAATATCCACAGGAAGTAAGAACGATAAAGTTATCAACTTTTAAAGTTCTGTCAAAAGCCACGCGAATCAACACTTTTCTTCGCCTTACCGCGGCCTCTTTGAATCACACCTAAAGGCGAATGGGATTGAGAAGGAGCTCTAGTAGGTGAATGCGTCCGGTGACATCGCTAGCCTTTGTTTGAAGGGCGGGGAAATAGAATAGATAAAGGAAAAGGGCAAGGTTCTAGCCCGTTGAAGTAAGAGTATGAAAGGGAACAGCTGGGTATTCCCCCCCCTCTACGCTTACCAACTACCAACGCCTGCCGACTATTAGCCAGGAGTGGAAAGAAAGGAACTATCGGCACGGCATACAACGAAGGAACTAACTAACGGCCTAGTAACCGCCGCGGAAGGGAATGAGGATGAAGACGGATTCCCAGAAAAGCCAGCCCTGATAGTTACCGCACGCTGCCCATACGAGTTGTACGTCCGGTTGAAGTGCGCCTTACCGAAAGAAGGAATAAGCGGAGTAAGCCAAGTCCGATCGATCAACAAGCTACGAGTTCAGGGTAAAGGAGTAGGTTCGAAGTTCCTAGCCCGGCTTGAAGCCAAGTTGAATTCTTTAACTGCTACATCAATTCCTTACGATAGACCCGATGAAAGGTTCGCGTTGACTGGTATTCATTCCTCCTCCTGGTTGGCTCGATCGGGCAAGAGAACGGCCGGTAATCCCCGCTCCTTGGATGTTACAGGCGCGGGGGCAGGACAGAAAACAAAGCCGGGTATGAGTAGGATCGCCCTCCCCAAAAAGTCATATCTTGTCTCTAGAGAACAGTACATTGCACTATTGATACGGGAGTCGCAGTCCAGTCTACTTTCTGTGTACGCATCTATCCATAACACCGGAGGGCCACTAAGTCTCTCTTTTTTTTTTAGTGGAGCTCTTTTCAAGTGGTAGTTGTCCTTTTCTCCCCCACTCTAAGGAGGATTTGATACATTTCTGGGAGCTTGGCAGACAAAGTGAATTCGATCTCGGGACGACTCCTCACACTGAGAAAGCAGAATGCTCGTTCCGATACTGGCTGGTGGAGGAGAGCGAAAACTAAGTCAAAGGGGAAGATCCAATAGAAAACCTGTTCAAATTCAAAAGTAGAGAAGGCCGTGACAGTCTTAGAAGGAAAAGATGGGGCAATCTGGTCTCGAGGAAGTAGTACCAAGAATGTCAAGATCTACCGGAATCCCTTCATCTCCTGCCTCATGCTCGTTCGATGAACCTGATTCTTCTCGAACTTTGTCTTCGCCTCTGTATCCAAGAGGCTAAAAAGAATATCTCCGGCTACCTACAGGAGAAGAAAAAGATAAGAAAAAAAGAAGCTTGAAAGGAGCTCGGCTTGAGACAGTACGGTATACGACTGTACACAAAGAAAATCTTAATGAAGAAGATTTCACAAGGCAGGGAAAGCAGACTGAAAGACTACTACTGTTACCTTGCCGTCAAGAACTTTGAAGTCAGAGTTTCTCTCATTTATTTAAGATAGTTACCATCTTTCTCTCTATTCCTCTTTTTTATCCTTGTCTCGGTCATCATAAACAAAGGTTCAAAACCGGATCTAGTAGCTAGGAGGGAAGCCTTGTCAGTGCATCTGAAACCGGCATTCTCGCCCGACACTGAGAAAGGTTATGTAATAGAGGCTGTCTTTCCTTCGCTAACCCGAAGAAACTCCTCCAAGATTGAAATTTCTTTATTTTCATCAATTGTGAAAGAAGAAAACGGCTTTTGTGTGGTCTCATTTCGAAACTTTTCTATCAAGGCAAAACCACTACTTTTTTGCATCTTTCAGGGGTCGTTCCTTAAGGGAAATCGAGTTTAGGCCATTTTCACAGGGGGTTTCTCAATGATGTCAGTTTCGCGCATAGGTGGGAAAAACCTTCTCCTAACTGACACCGGACCAATGCATGGGGAGAGTCTTCTGCTCTGATCATGCCACGGAAGAACTACTCTACTACGGATACTTGACCTAAGCTGCTCTTTATTCCTGGCAAACAACTCCGGGGACTAGACCAAGGGTGGTGGGCGGGATAGGCTAGGCTGAAAGAAGGAAAGATCTTATCCCACATCTCTTTATCCAGAGCGGTGTCACTAACGGGCCCGTGTAACTCATTCATCACGGTTGACGGGGCAATCCTTCCTAGGAGAATGTGCTACTCCTTCCTAAGCCTTTATGGAGTGAACTAGAGTGGGTTGCAAATGTTCTCTTCAAAGAGATGGGTATCCGTTCCGAAGAGCTTGTTCCCCCTTCCCTATGGTCTTGATCCTTTCCATAGGTACTGCTCCACGGTCCCAGATGTGAGTGAAAGAAGGGCTTTGCTTTTCTAGATCTATCTGCTCCAGAGAAAAAGAGATGTATGGAATGCCTCACCCGGTCAATGATGAAATTCTAAAGAAATAATAGTCACACATGGAGATACCCTATCTGAAGGGTTCTCGGTAAGACCATACAGAAGTAGCCAAACCATAGTTCCATGGGTTGATCAGTCATTAGGGAAACTTTCCTATGCCTTTAGGAATGGGACCGAAATAGCATCATAGAAGAAAGAGTAGTAGCCGAACCAACTGACATAGCTAGATCATCATCAAAAGAAGAGGCTTCCTTTCGCTCTCAAGTGCTAGTATCAAATCAAGGAGCTGAAAGCCACTCCCCCATAGGGGGAGGAGCCGAGGCGAATCGCGTGCGGAAATGTTGAATCTTTCATTTGTTGCATCAAGATTGTGCTGGTGTTCAGTCAGCTGTACTAAATGCATTGGATGCCTGTGCAACTGCATCGATCCCATTCCTACTTCTCTTGCGTTGCGTCCCTACATCTAGGAGATAGAGCTAGTGGATCAAGGAAGACTTCAGGAGAAGTGATTTAAGACTTAGAGGGAGACTCAGAGAGGGAAATGGCCTTCATGCCGGCGGGGACGGACTGTACTGACTGACTTCTCCATCTTTTCGGGCACTGAGAATCAGTCCACCATAGAGCATATCGGACGATTTAGGCTTTAGTATAGAGATCTAGATCCTTTTCTCAAAATGAGAGGCTTTTTTGGAATTATAGTTGGGGACTTGCTTTCAGTTGGTAGACGAGTTTATGGCTATTACTACTTATTCCATTATTCAATTATGTCTCAACCGTAGAAGAATGTGGTAGTTACCAGATACAAAGGCACAGCCCTAAATTTTGATTGTTTTCTTTTTTCTTTTTTTGAACCAATGTCGCGTATATAGTCAATTGCTTTCTTTCATTACCTTCTCCAATCCCATCACGGCTTTTTACTTGCATCATCACCTTTTGACTTTTATTCTTTTGTTGGCTGTACTCAATTCCATCCATCCTCTCCTTTCAGTCGAGTTACTTCATACCTCGGATAGGAGCGTCAGCGAAAGACAAAGCTTACCGTAAGTGGTCTTGGAATGCTGGGGGAACCGGCATAAGGAACCCCACCCTTTCCACAACCAAGGTTCTAGAACGACTATTGGTGCTTGCTCTGGTGCTAACCATCTATCGTGATTAAGATCGGCTAGTGGAAGAATGGGCGAAAGCCCGATCAAGTCGTATTGATGACAAATTTTTGATATGTCAACCCTAGTACGAGAATGTTTAGTCATTCAGATAGTGACTGGCGTTTTTTTAGCTATGCATTACACACCTCATGTGGATCTAGCTTTCAACAGCGTAGAACACATTATGAGAGATGTTGAAGAGGGCTAGTTGCCATCCATATACTTTAAGTCCATTCATTCTAATCTTGTCCTTCCCTATTCTAGCCATGGAGAGTGCCCTTTCAGCCAGTAAGGTTCATACTTTTTCTAGGACCAGTTAGATATTTTCTTTCTAGTTAAATCAGTTATGGAAGTGAGCAAGCAAGCTAGACACGAAAACTAAGGATAGACGCGCTGGGATAGCAAGCAAGTTTGTTGAAAGAGGGGCAGGAGATTTTAGATCTGCTGAAAACCAGGTTAGTTATAGGGCTATATCTTGCCATGGTAGGAGCATTCCCTCTTGTAGCAGTCTCACCAGCCTTCGTATCCGCATAAGTGTAGTTGTATGAGTCCCTCGCCCAATATCAGTCTTTTTATAAGTGGGATCCCCCAAGCATTTTTAGGGTTTACTAAGATTTTTGGTATTCAAGTTCACGATGTTCCAGTTGGTAATCATAATCTATCTGTTTCAGATTCTATAGGTATAGTAAATCTAAGTTACTATCGTGAATTTGGAGTCTTAACATATATAACAGTTTCTTTCTCAGATTGAAATGCGGGATCTTAGCCAAACGAAACGGTGACCCGCTCTTCCTCCTAATACTGACAGAAGCCGGCTCCCTCCTTGCATCAGGACGAGCTATTCGGATCGAAATTGGAAGATTTGCCCGTTTCAGCTCTCGCATCAGAAGACTCGTGCCTAGAAGCTTTACCTGGTTATTCCGGACTCAAAGGGGGGTGCTCTCTATTTTATTGCCCGGCTTAAGAACTTCATTACCAACATGCTTTTTTAGAGCATACCTCGCTCGATATGCTGTTCCCAAGCGTCTTCTCTCTTTTCTTTCAAGCCTTGCTCTTGCCTCGTCTTCGCCTTCTACCTTATTAAATTAAGCTTTGGACTTCCCCCTTTAGCTAATGATTGAACTGATAGCTATGATTCGCATCGAGAAAGATAAGGACCTAAGGCGTGGGACGGTCCCTTCGTTCTAGCCTTTGTTCGGTAGTTCGGTTCAGTACTTACGGCCTTCCTTTCAACATTCATAAGAAGGGGAGTTTCCCTTTTACTGAATTTCATTAAGAAAGAAAGACAGGGTAGAAAAAAAAGCACCAATCAGTCAAGCTCGTGGCACACTGACTATATTCCAACTTCTCTGCATCAATGCACTCACTACCTTCTAGCCAAGTCAAGCAGTCTTTTCAAGAAGAAAGTCACACCACTAATAGGCGGAAGAAGAGATCGAGATCTCAGTCGAATCAGGGGAATCCCCTTTCTCAAGGGCAGTTGACAAGGATGATTTTCCATTGCCACACATCGACATTCTGGTCGACAACGTCGCGGGCCATGAAATGTTCTCCTTCATGGATGGATTCTCAGGATACAACCCAATTTTGCTTGATGAAGAAGATCGGGAAAAGACAGCTTGAACTACACCTTGGGGTACCTTCTGCTATCGAGTCATGCCCTTTGGACTCCAGAATGTGATGAAGCTTTCCAAAAGATCAAGAAAGATCTTCTAAACCCACCTCGTACTGCCGGAACCTGGCCGGCCACTACTTCTTTTTCTATCCATTAAGGATACCCCCATGGGAGCTGGGGCAAGATGAGTTGAGTGAGCGCAAAGAACAGGCCAATAAAGCCTCGTTTGGAGACACCCCTAATGGTTTAAGGGGGGAAGAACATTCGTTCGTTTTGGATATATAAGATCGAGGGGGAAGATCCCACTATTTATGGTCGAGCAAGCCCTGTTGAGGAGCTAGATAACCAATCTGCCACAAGGAAGGCTTAGCGCATGTTATGACTAAAGGACATCGATGGCAGAACCCAGTTCCAAGAGAGGAGCCTATGGACCCTTTCAGCAGATCAGACAAGGAGTTTACTGTTACCGTGCTGGGGGACTAGCATTAGGGATTCGGGTGGGACCTTAGAAAAGCGGAAAAGAAATCCAAGTAGTAAAAAGCCGCGATTGAAGACCGAGAAAGACTATATATCACCCAGAAGGGCATGGTTGCGGGCGTTTTGATGACATCGAGGCTTGATTCTATAGTTGCGACGGTAGCAACTGACTTGACCGCATCCGAGCAAGCTACTTCCTTGCTGGCTTGAGGAACAACAAAGGCTATGGGCGCGAATACATACATAAGGACCGAGTGACTCCCCCTAGGAGTTTGCTTGCTCACTAGAGATAGTGCAGGGGATGGGTTGAGCTATTCTATAAGCGACGGTTTGCCACGCCGCTAGTCACGCTTTTGCTGGAAAGGCCTTAGGCTGACACTAAGCATGAAAATTCCAGTTGGAAGTCTTTCCTCTTTAGCAGAAGCATAGCAGAGAAGCTCTAGGGGGTACAGCTTAAGAATCCGAAGGGTGAACTATTGAATACGACGGTAGGTCAGTTGGAAAAAGGAACTCACTTTAGACAGAAATCGTCGGCTGCCACTACAGATGACCGAAGAGAGGAACATCCATCGCCGCGAATCGCTTCCCATAAGGGAAAAAGTAAACCGCAGAAGTTGGGGAACTGGCCGTCGATGCGAACGCTACGAAGGAGGTGGACTCAGACCGCATCATCCTGTTACTAACTCTACCATGGAGCCCCCTTCGGGGCACTAAAGCCATACTCATAATATGGGTATTTCATACAAACTCTATAAAAGACGGAAAACTTCATATCACTATAGGTCTTGGCCTCAGACTTGCTCTTACTTTCCCAACCGAGCTAACGAACGAAGGATCCTCCTATATAATTATATAAGATAGTCTAGTCGGGGACCATAGGGGATTCGAGGACTTGGGGGAGGCTAGCTCAGGTCAAACTAATCCTTAGAATTGTTGCTCTCTAAGGCGCTCAACCGAATGGAAGGACCCGGCCTTGATCTTTTCTTATGGGCCAGCCAGTATCAAAATCGAAGAAGATGAGTCGGCATGTGAGAAGTCTTTGGGCTACGACCTTGCATACTTGCTTGGAGTTTCTCCAGCGATAGCTGGGATCACGAACACACTAATTCAATAGAAAGAGGGGGAAATCTTCATTCTATTATTAGACGTTACAGGTCCGGGTCACGATCTGATTGAACCGGTTGAACTTTTTCCACGATACTAGGGTTCCCACCAATAGCTAAGACCGAAGTCACCCGAGAGCCGATGGATGCCTGCTCTTAGGTGGGGAAGGCGTTCGAACCGATGAATTGAGAGCGCCCATAAGATGGTTTGCATTTGATAGATGGCGTACCCCTTTCTCCGACTCGAACTCTTCCTATAGGGCAGGGCTCTCACTATCGACGTCAATCTAAGCTAACCGGATAGTTAAGTCAACTGTTCTTATTAGAGGATGATACCAATTGCTTTCAAAAAAATCCTGGTAATCGAGCAACCCCTCGATGGGAGTCCGCTCTTTCGGTACCAGTTATCGCCCTCGGCCAAGAAAAAGAAGGCCAAATAAGCGACGTTAGAAGACCTTGATAGGCAAATCAGTCGTGAGCCCATGCTTGCGTGCCTTTATACGACATTGAAGGCTTCCCCTATTGCTGGTACAGCTGACCCCTCGGGTAATGGTGTAACCCCTCCAGCAGATCCTGCTTCCTCCCGCTTTCCTAACTACCTAGCAATTAGATAGAATACAGGCTAATCAGGTCTGGCTTTTGGCGATCTCGCTTTAGGAACTGTTTCAACCCTTGGACTGGCCGGCCCACCATCACCTGTAATGGCGAATTCTACTTTAGAATAGACCAGTGGAAATCAACGGTCGGATTTTGTTTTTACTTAGAAAACTATCACCCCAACCAGCTCCTACTCTGACGGAAGAACCGATCCTAGAGATCTAGGGCTATTGATACGATACCCAACTAACTATTAATGTTAATGTGTCACTCCTGTATCTGTACTCGGCCTCGGATTCTACGGAAGTGTCCCAGGCTTTGGCTTTCACCATCGTAACTTCCGCAGCTTCCAGCTTGGAGGATGACCTTGAAGCCTTCGATTGATTTCTGAGTAAAAGAACTGTCCCCAGCATTCAAGACTGAAGGAACTGACTTGACCCCTTTACCCGGACTTTCACCGATTCGGAAAGCAGGGGAGCAGCCCTTTACCTTTAAACTGAAGCCCACGGAGAAGAACTTGCGAGACCGGAACTGAAGGGGCTACTTGAATGCCAAAGCCAAAGCCCTTGCAATGATGCCGACGCTGACAGGAACTACGACGGTGGGGCACAAGGGACGAAAAGGTGATGACGATTTTGAGTACCTACAAGATCCGTTGCTTTGAACTGACGACCTTACTTCAGGGCATCGCTTACACCTGGGTATTCTCATAAGAGTTATCAGGCAAGCTAGAACAGAAATAGATAGAAAGACTATCCTCTTTTCTTGGACGCAGAGAAATGCACTTGACACCGTGGCATTCGCCCTCACATCCGGACAAGGGCATTCTACAATGAAGAGTTTGAGTTCAATCTCCTATTTCTCGCAGTAGCTGGTAAGAAGAGAGATTTTATCTTTTATTCTCCCAGCAAATTACCTTTTTCTCTTTTAATTTAAGGCTTTGCCTACTCTGCTTCGCACCTTTGCCTGGAGAAGGACGAACTCCAACGAGCAAAGGCTTATGGAAGAGTGCCTGAATCTCTTCTTTCATTCACCCAGCCGGGTAACTTCCTCTATCTCCTGGTTCGATTACATGGACCAGCCAATTACCGGAAAGCCCTGGTTTTAGCGAATAAGTCAAGTTAATGAATAGGGCTTTGAACTCAAAGTAGGGCAGCTGTCGAATATAGGTTCTTATGCTTCGACCCAAAGCGATAGCTTCTAGCTAGTAATGTCACTACTGATACTTGCTGTGGTCCATCACATCAAAGACGCTTTTAAGCCTGTAAGAGCAAGCAAATGAAGAATGAAACTGGATGCGCAGGTGTAGATTTTTTTTCTTTGTAATAGAATAATATAAGTAGTGCTAAAGTCGATGCGCTAAATGAGAGTTCGAGGTGGGATGAGTAAATTAGCTCGAATTGATTAGTGCATCTGCTTCTATTTTCGTAGTGAATCATAGCGACTCGTCCCGTGTCAATAAGGTCTGAGGAAGGCTATGAGCCAGGATTTAAGCGCTTTGACCACTGCTCCTGGTCCGAGAGAAGTGGAATGGCTTGGTACGCGCCTGCTTTTGAGAGCCTTTCCGCTGGTTCCCTGAGGGGGCCCCCTTTTTCT
>Ga0157364_1003966_pt1 | contig 14590 bp, 6 predicted proteins | sample AttsexASBM2_FD_111476 | JGI IMG/M metagenome (GOLD analysis project Ga0157364, IMG submission 111476) | Fungus gardens microbial communities from leaf cutter ant in Ribeirão Preto, State of São Paulo, Brazil - Atta sexdens ASBM2 | ecosystem: Host-associated > Fungi > Mycelium > Unclassified ... | reverse complement strand
TATATATATATATATATATATATATATATATTTACATATCATACATACGTGATGCGCGCGCGGTAATATATGTTATGCACGCGTGCACGCTGCTCGCCACGTAGCGGAGAACGAGAAAACGGCCGGGTACTGGTGACACGAAACGGATAAGTTCCGGTGGGAGAATACGACGAAGACGACGACAACGAACGCTGTGTGCTCCGGTTCACGATGTTACAGTAGTGTATGTGCGCGGAACAGTGTGCAATATCTTTTTCGTTTCATTTTTTGTTCTCCCCTTACCTTCGCGTTTGTTCGCTGTACGTGCGTGCGTCGTGTGCCGTGTCGTGTGCATCGCGGGAGTAACAACGACGGAGCTTGACGCACTTTTTTCCAAATCCCCGCGAGACCGACGAATCCTCGCGGATCATTAACGGCGTGATGCCCGCCTCGTCGTTATTGACCTTGTCGTATTATGTCGAGGTACCGTGAAAACATCGGTGCCGGGAGGAGCGCCTTTGACCCCGTCAGTCCGGAGAACATATTGAAAGTTGACAGTCCGCGCCTTTGGTAGCCTTCTCTCGCGAGCCACTCCCCTCGAGATAAATCTTCGAAATTTTAACTTGCGGACGTTTAGGCAGTAAGTAGTTCCTGGTTACGCTTTATTTCTGGATATGATTTCTCCGTGGAAACGACCGGGGTTAGGTTGAGTTCGGATTAGACATGGATGTTTGGCGTCTACGACGCGACATTCATGTTCACGAAAATAGTTCAATTTTTCTTTGAAATTAATTATATTCGTTGGATTCGTAAATTTACAAACGCGTCTAATTATGATTTTTTTTTCAACTTTTCGAATTTTTTTAATACATTTATTTATTTTTACTTCTCATGTTTATTCAAAATCCATGTTTTTTTGATTAATTCGACCAACTATTGAGCGAAATTAAATTTTTGTAAATGCGCGCAAAAAACGAAAGTAAAACGAAGTATTTGTAAAAAACGAATTCATTATAACGTATACAACTATTTATGTACTATTCGCGCTTCACTGTACCTTCAGATTACGGGATCCATTGATTGCGTACAAATAGAGAACCGCATGAAATACCCGTGTAACTAACGAGATGGTTTTGGCTGGTTTCGAGGGGTTTGGAAAAATCGTGCGACGACGGGCCAGTTAGGAGGAGAATCGAGCCACACCGAATATCGAGAGGCGTCAGTGACAAGTCTGCCGGATACGTCGCGCATCGAGATATGGATTGGTCGTTGAAACGCCGAACGTAAGTTTCTACTAGAAAGTGAAATCGAATTTCGAAAATTCTCCCGCGCCGCTAGTCTCGATGGATTGATCGATCTATCCATCCATAGATCGCTCGAAAGGTTAGTTTTGAGAATTCCAATGAGATACAAATTGACAATTACAAGAGTCATTCTATTCTGGTTCAATAATCAGTAAGAAATAAAGACAGAACGATTCTTGTGTCGATTTGTGCCTCCGCTGGAAAGTTCCCATTGTAAGACCAATTGCATGTGTACAATAATTTTTTCAAGTCTATCGATTGGCTATAGGACAAAGAGGTCCGAAATCCTCTCTGTCGTGCAGCCAATGACATGCTTGAAAAATTCGTTGTACGACAGAAAACGGATGCATGATTGGCATAAGTCAGAGGCGACGATTCGTTCCAAAAGAATCCTGAGAGATCGCTTGAGTGAAGCGGATGTGTTATGTCTCGCCTCGAGTATTGATTATATCATATCATTTTTGGGAAAGCGTTGCCAGCTTTAACTGTGCATAGCACGACTGGCCAAGTTTATCTTGTCAACGAGGACTAGGGCCATTAAATTTTGAAAAAGAAGAAGAAGAAGATTCGTCCCAAAATGATAGTAGAGGGAAGAATACCTTTACAGAATTGTTTACCGTGAGCTCCTACGCAGTGTATTTTCGTAAACTGTTTTGTTAAACTTAGTTCCTTTTCGATAATGGGACGCAGACGACGCAGTGCCGAGTGATCGGACAGAAGTCCATAATCTGATCTCAAAAAAAAAATGAAGATGCGAGAAAGTAGCAGACTTGACAGTAATCTGATGCATCTTGTGCGTGCGAGAAGAATCGTCGATTTGTTACATCACAGTGCGAGGAATTGACGCTTATCAATATTATACCGCCAGCACTATCACCAACTATCGGATTATTGTCGTTTAAACTAGCGTCGGATTATGTGCGCAATTCGCAATTCCCAGTTCGCCATTCGTACGAAATAGTCCGTGAATAATGTTCGCTATTTGTACGAAACAATTCGTGAATAATGTGAACAGGCAGTTTCATCGAATTCACATTCGTTGTTTATCATCTGTGTCAATTCAGTGGGGCGATTATTTTTTTACGAAATCGAAGAGCGCAAATCAGTCAGTTCGTGTCGGTTCATATATAGAGCAATATAATGGTTTTACAAACAATGACCGAGGAATCGCTAACAGTGTTGAAAGTCCGTATTGATAAACAATGCATTACTGCGAATTTACTATGAATCGCGAATGATGAATCGTGAATCGCTTATCCCGCATCCGGACGTATAATGTTCGCGAAATTTAGTCACATGCGTATTTGAATTTGGTGCTGCGGGTCAAATCGACGTTTGCTCGTTGTTTGCTAATCGAAATAATGTCCTCGGGTGCACGGCACGTCGTAGATCGTGAAAATCGACAGAGACTACGAGATCAGCACGAATTCGTGGCGCACTGTTAAGTTTTCGTGGCGTTCTGGAATTTTCATAAGCTCGTCAATTACGTAGTTTAAAACACGCGTCAAAGTACGAAACGCTTATAATATCTGATTTTTTCAACGCGCTACAGACGCGGAGAATATATTTTAAAAGAATTAGCACATCAGTGATCGCTTCATTTGCTTTTAAAATCAAGATCAAAATTCACCGTCATTACATACCAGATTTCAATTCTCGCTTTGAAGTTTCCAAAATTGTACGTATGACGCATGTTGCGGATCATCGTCGAGGCGATGCGTGGGATATATCGTGTTCTACGTCGCGAAATTTGTGTCGCCAAAATTTCCATGAAGCTTTTTATCCTCGCCGCCAATTTTGTATTTTGTATAGACTTTGTGAATTCGATCGGCAACGAAAGATTTTTTTTATCGATCAACGCTGAAATTTTGGGGATACTCTTTTTTTTTCTTCTGTGATTTTCGGTAATTACCACGAATATTTCGTCATGCATATGATAGGTAAAAACATGACGAAGCGCGGAAGAGCGTAATTTTGCCCCTGCGGAAGTCTTCGTATTACAATGAAACGTCGAACAATGACTGTGATACGATTACTCTAACACAAAGAGTTTTCTACCAGTGGCTGAATATTTTCCACATTCTCTCGAGATTGGCAACTTAAATGTAATAATGTGTGAACGTTAAATGTATAAATTATGCGGCTATGAAAATTCATAGCCTTGTTATTTAATAAATTAAAAATTACTTTTTCCGTGATGTACAGGATTATTATAATTATAAATTTAAAAATTTGAATGACGTGAAAAACTCGCTTTCTGATGAATAATTTGAAGAATGATGAATAATTTGAAAAAATTTTTTTAAAAGTGATGTTAAAAATAACATATGATAGAATTTCATCATGAAAACAAATATTCTGTTCTAAATCTCGAGGCAACGGAAAATTAATATAGAATCAAAGATATTTGATAAAAAATTTAACAATAAAAAATACTTTTTACAATAAATATCTCGTGCGCTGTCTATAATAACGAACAAATAATATTTAACGTCTACAGTTCTATTAGGAATATAATGTTCTTTTTATTATATTTCAAGTAGAATTTAATCCTAGCAAACTATGGACTTTTGCGATTTTTTTACATTGTTACATTTCTTTGAAGCATCGTAATTAATTGAAAATAAAATATTTATTTGATTTATATTTTTCTTTGTATGATATAAGTCTTTGTCTGACTTCGAGGTATAAATTTTACATGCTTTGAGTTAAAAAATATTCAGTCCAGAGATATAGCGTGACAAAGTTGCAAGGTTTCACTCCCTGGTGACCAAAAATACTAATGGCTTATTAGAGTTAAAGTATGAAAACTTATACTGTATAATTAGCACAACTGTGCACGATAGAACACCATCATCCAAAGGTTTTTCGAAGACTTCCATTCCGGTTTTTGCTTTAGTAAAAGATGCTCCGTTCGCTCAATGCGACAGTAAATCTTGAGTAAGTCTCTCAAGTAAATCTTGAAATTTGACATTACTTGGATACAATATTTTGAAAATTAAAAATCCTGCAAATCTATGTGAACTACGCGATAAAGGCAAAGTTTAAAATCATATATAATTCTAAAGAGTTGATATTTCCTCGCGAGCATACTACTCCATAAGCGCGGATTATCTCGGTCGAGAGCTCAGGCAGAAGCGTACAGGCTGGCCTTTCTCTCATTCATTATTCGTGCCGATTCCTTGCGTTTACTCGAAGTTATGACCACGCTGTCGGTTGCATAATGATTCGTAAGCCAACAATATTGTCGCGTAATCAAATGGCGCAGACGTTTGTTCTCGCTGCGAATAGGACTGCGCATTATTTCTGCGTTAACAATTTCTGCAAAATGAAAAAAGAAATTGCGTAGTTGCAGATAGTGTTCACTATCCATGATTTCTGTTTCAAGCTAAATCTTTTAAAAGCATCTGGACGATTCTGAAAGTAATATAAAATCTAGAAAATTGTGTGTACATATATATCTCAGTGTAATAAATACAAAGAGGAAAGATAAAACTACATAGTTTAATATTAATGTTAATAGTAACCATAAAATATGATATATAAACTAATAATAATAATAATATGACTACAATTGATAGTGCAGTGATGATAATTATAAAATTTGATACGTAAATTGGAGTAATACTAGAAGATCGGAGTAATACTACACATTGGCGTTTATAATAACATTTTATACGATACTAGCTAAAATAGGATGAGAGAGGAATGAAATTAAAGAAGCTAATTACTGATGTATAATGTTTGATAACATAACAATTATGGGCAGGCATTAACATCAGGTGAACCGGTAGATTGCAAACATGGCGAACAAATCGTGAACAAATGATTTGATTTCGTGCGTGTGTAGGTCGGGATAACAACGCGCTCTAAATATATTTCGCGTAAGATGGATATGTACTGTTACGTATTCAAGTAAAATCATAACGTGCGTCAGCTGACTAATCCAGCCGACGCATGCATAACATAGGCATAAATATTGTAAATTGAATTAACGTGAATATTGAGTATTCGATATTGCATATGAGATTAATTTCCCTGAAACTTCTCCGTTATCGCGAATATAATCGATAAACATAACTAAGTGTATACGCAACACATGTGACTTTATACCAAATTATTATTCACAGGCTTCTTAAGCATATTAAAAAACTGCAGTATATATATTTAAAAAATGTAATATGTCTTCATATTTACAATGAATTTATGAAATTCAAATGTTATTATTTTATTAACTCCATGCGATCTTTATTATTATGAGAACATGAACGTATTTTTATACTGAGATGGCATTTTGGAAATTTAAAAGTATTTTTAGAAAAATCTTTAAGAAATCGAGATCACACTGATACGTAGAATATAATGCTCGAATGTATAATACTACATAGTTTGAGAGAACAATTTTTTAATATTTATCGCTAGATTCATGTATGGGATTAGAATTAATCGTGTGGAAAACAACGCGACGCGAAAGCGCGCGTCATTTTTAGCATTATCGCGGTATTCTCTTAACGAACTCGGCGCTAAATCAACGTGAAACATGCCGTAAATCTATGCGGGCAAACTAGTTAGGCAATATACGGAGATTCCACGTGGATTTACGAGCGACGGTCGTCGATATGAGCAAAAAGAAGAGAAGTGGTTCGCACGAGGGCGGTTTGCTCTTTGCGGTTAAAGATTTTCGGCGGCCCGCCAGGAAGGCGGGCAAGGGAAACAGACGAGAAAATCGATGAGTCGACCGGGACGAGATGCGATAAATTTTCGTTGGCATTACCAACTGCAAGAAAGTCGCCGAAGAAGCTTTTCGAAGGGAACGACCGGTTGCCCGACGAAGCACACGAAAGGGTCAAGCTGCGAAGAGGTAGTGTAGAGGAGAAAGAGGAAGAGTAAAAGAGAGAGAAGAGGTCGTTCGATCGAGGAGTAATGAGAGCTTACTGGGTGTAATGACCTCCACCTTGGGTCAGCGCCGCGGCGAGTGAATTGTGGATCCTTTGGGACGCTCGATGCATTCACATCATTTATTCGATCATTGTTGATTTCAAGAATAAAGGATTAAGATCAGAATGTCAATAATTCGAAAATGAAAAGTTGCCAGAAACAATATTTTCTAAACGAGATCTACTTGTATTTAATTAAAGACAGATCTTCGATTGTCAAACAATATCGAATATTTGAATGCGTTTACTTATTGACTAGATATAAATTTATTTAACATAAATCATAATTTATGCTTTTTGCACGGAAATATATCTTTATTAATAATTAATTAAACATTATCTATATGCACACATTTATATGTACTCAACTGTGATTTGAAACTAAAACTGAACATTTTACAATTGTTATTCGAAATAATCGTCAGACCATAAACTTTAAATTTAAATTTATATTTCAGATATCATTAATGTATCTATTAACAATTTTCTGACGATTATATCGCTTGAGGTTTAATTTTGTCAAAAGGTTTAATAATATCGTTTGAAACGATTTTAATGAAAGAATATTTAATTTAATATGAATATCACACATTCACGTCAAAAACTTAAACAAACGTTTAACATTCATTAAATTTTTTTCTGTCAATTATCAACATTAAATTTTGGTAGAAAGTGTCGGACGTAATATTCCTAACAAAGGAATATTTAGAAAGCGTTTGCTTGAATCGTATTGAACGACATTTTATATTTGGCTGCGCCATTTTTCGGAATATAATAACGCTAACGCAAAAATGTTATTTGAGGAGAAGTGGTTTTCGAGGTGACAATCAGCATAATTTTACTGATGATTGTGAAAAATATTGACATGATATTTGAAGAATTTATTTTTTACTGTTAAAAATTAAAAATTGAGCTTGATAAAATAAACGATTAAAACTATGTACTCTTGTAATATCCATAATTTAAATGAAAATTAAATAATAATTTTCGTTTATTTCTGTTCGATCAAGAATTATCAAAAGGCAAAATTTTCAGAGTATTGAGAATAAATGATAATTCGTTTTTGCACATTAATAATATTCTAAAAGTAAATATTTTATAATTGCAAATACAAAATTGCTTTCAATTTGCGTTTGCGCTGCGTGAACATCGAGATTATTTCTGTCCAAAAATAACACGTAATTGGAATAATAATTCACCAGAAAAGGCTATTCACGAGAAAATGTTACGTGCACCTAAATTTTCATTAAAGACAAATTGACTCCACGTCAGTAAACGATTCATGAAAGCATCAACCATACTTCTGGCATACCATATATAGTCCAACAGCATGTATTACACCACGTGTCGAGTATGGCCTGTCTTTAGTAATGGAACACCCGATGAAAGAAAGACACCCTCGTTTCCTTTTCGGCATTGCACTCACGTTTCTCTGACAGATGCCGATTGGTACCCATAAACTCAGAAAACAGCGGGCTACAAGCAGTCAAGTGCATTCACCTTTTCAACGAACCTTTTTTATCTTCCGATGCACATGATTTTGACCTAAAATGTTAATTAAATTTACGTTCACAAAAAATACATGATATATATCAAGATTTTATACGTTTATAAATCTATATACAATAAAATACAATGCGAAATAACATTATTCCTTGCTATATATAAATAATAAATATTTCTTAAACATCTTTAAATTTTTATATTAAGTTGTAATTGAAATATAATTATTAACAATTTTATTAAAAATTAATAATAGTTGTACGATTTAATAAAAAATTAAATTTTTCAATTGTTTGTGTGGTTTAAAATTTTTTACGAATTATCAGATATATATTCTCAAATAATACATATTATACATAACAAGAATTTTGATATAATTTATCTTACATATATATGTAGCGTGATAAAATGTAACTGTAGACTGTAGGTACACAGTATCAAGCATGTGAGAAATGATTATTCTTTTATTTTTTTCTTTCAGAGTGGACCGTATCGGGAACAGACATGATGACACGAGGTATATAAATTACTTGGCATTTATCGAATTTAAATACGTACATTGATTCTTCTATCTCTGTCTTTAATCTCTGTCACTAATATCTTTATAACTGACAATTTTGTTATTAATATTCATGATAATGTTACGTTGCTCAATAACGACAACAAATAAAAAAATACAGAATGTTTTACTTTCGATTTGTTTCTAAATTATTTTAGAGGAGAGAAAGAAATGTCGATTTTATAACAGATAGCAAATATTGTTTTTTTATTTTTAGCGTTCTTTGTTTAAAAAAAAAGAATATTAGTTTTCTTTCTCATTTTCTGTAAATTATAAATTTTGGACAAAACGCATTTTGAAAGTTTGTTTTTCAAATAATGCATGAACATTATTTAAAAGTTAGTACATACATTTCACTTTTAATAAATAAACTGTAATAATTTTGAGAAAAATATTTTTCAAATACTAAATATTTCAAAATATGAAGCCGAATTTTTAGCGAAATTTCAACATAATTGTCAGTTTAATTCTTCATCTTCTGATTTATTTTAACACATATATATGTAATGTATCTATCTATTAAATATAAATGTAAAATATAACTTGAGATAAAAATAATTTTATTCTAAACTAACATAAAAACATCATAGATATCGCATGAAAAATTTATAGTTTCATCAAAAAAAAAAATATTCTGCGATAAGCGAGGGAATTCCTCTTGGCATTTCCTCTAAAAAATCTTATCATGAATCATATGATATTTATAACACGTATTCATCTATAAAAATGAGGATATATGAATTGTGATCAAAAATAAGTTCCTCTATAGAAAACTCTATTATATAATAATAACTCGAATAGCCTTTCGAAATAAGAAGATATACAAGATATTAGCGGCACGCTTATTTGTTAGAAGTTTGTCATTTACGTGTTACCGTAGCTACGCGTGCCTATCAGTACAAATAACATTCTTTTAGCATTGAGAGAATTGCAATCCTAAATCCAGCACTTTATGGTTATACAAAATATAAATTCCTTTACTTTGTAGAATATCTTCTTGAAGTCGTATATAAATGGAAAATCCTTTGACATTAACACTGAATAGGCCCCTAAATGACAGAATATTTTTTGAGTGTTGATATTTAAAGAAACACGGATTTGAGATCATAGATGTGATACTGCAAATGCACTTTCTTAGATCGTAATTTAGAAAATTCTCTAATGACTATTCTTTGGACACAATCTTCTCCACAATTAATAGTAGAATTAAAACATTATCGAGAAAAAAGAATTTAGATGCGATTAAAACCATGAATATTAATGATTCGAATAATAATAATCGGCAAAATTATTTCACTATACCTAAATATGAAATCTCGATAAAATTTAAAACTAATTGGCGAAAAAAAATGATTTCAAAGTTGCCTATAAAGCCATGAATACGTTGAATTCTGTTGTTAGATTGGAAGGAGGATAAGAATAAATTAGAGATAATGAAGCAATGTAATGCTGTATATAAAATAAGCTGTCTCGATTGTGACGTTTCGTATAGACCAGACGAAAAGGAAAATCAAAACAAAGATAAACATAAGAATATTAAGAAATCCAAAGATTTGCGCACGATAGTATCAGAGCATCAGCTGGAACATGGACACGAATTAGATTGGGATAATATTTCAGTATTAGATTCAGAGTGTTTGTTTTAAAAAAAAATTCATGTCTGAAATGATATTCATAAAAAATAAATAAATGTTATTAACACACAAAATGATCCGGAGCGATTACCCGAAACATATTTTCTTTTATTTAATATAACTTCCCCCACGTAACGATCCGGCGTTACCCTCTCCATCAGTTTTTTCTACAAAAATTGTTTATAAACGAACTGTCATGATTTGAGTTGAACATAAAGATTTTATTAATTGATTCGTTATAACAAGTTTACTACGTGATCCTGATAAAACTTACGGAAGTTATTGTACATAGGTATTAGATTATTGTTGTTTAATTATAATTTATTATATATTACTTTAATTATAATTTATTATTATTAATGTAAGAATACTCATTCCATATTAGAATCTTAAGGAAATTATCTAAGGAAAGAAAGATGAGCGGTGGAAGTACTGATTTTAATAACAAATTCTCAGGAGTATAATAAGATACAATAGTTGACTTTCAATAGACTACTTTCTCTTTTAAGGTTCTACTTAGAAAATATAACTTGATATTAACGTGCGTCCTTTCGGATTAATTTTACAAGTTATAACGCAAGATATAAAACTCTCTCTTTGTTGCGTTGGTGTAATAATATATTCGTATGCGTAAATTGGATGAAGGAATTGTGTAACTGAAGATGACGCAATTTAAGGTCAAAACGTTTGTTTATTTAATTATTATGTGATTAAAATATAAAATATTAGCTGCCAACATCTTGCGTTGTGGTATATGCCATATTGAGAAATTTGTAATTTAGAATTATAAATTGAAGATAAGCTTTATCATGCATCCTAATTTCAAAAAGACTCGCAAATGACTCAAATATGGACAAACAAACGAATTCTCATAACAGAAATTATTCTGGATAACAACAACAACGTTCGAAATTAACAAGATCAGGATAGGATGAGGCAAAGATAGCGAGAAACACAGGGAAAATTTAATCCATCGAAACGATCATCTGCTCTACTTTCCTTGAAACAATGTGATTTCAGTTCACATAAAGAAAGACAGAAGCATGTCCTTTTTCCTCCAGAAAAAATTAAGATGTCTATTTTTTCTACTTTGTCGTAACAAGATTTCAACGATATTTCCTTGATCTGTATTGAAAACTTTGAGAACTAAGGGTAGTACATACACGTTTTATGAACGTATCTACTTAAATCGATTATCTGAAATATCTCGTTTATTTTTGATATAAAAAATCATACAATTCCATTTAAAAAAGTGAAAGTGATCTTCGTATCTTTTTGGCATCTTCACCTAGAAAAAAGACAACATGACTAAAATACGTCCCCTTCGAAACCGTTCCACTTTCGTTTGAAACATTTTTTTGTATCATCAAAAATAAGCGATATATTCAAGATGTTCGATTTAAGTGGACCACCCTGTATATATACATATGAATAACAATACAACAATCTCATGTCTTAATCAATACAATTAAAAAGTCAATATATGGGACGAATCTTGGGGACCAAATCCGGGATCCTTCCAGAGACGTAAATACGAAGCAGTTGTTTTCACACTTTGCTAACACTTCATCCACATTTCACGGTTAATATTGATGTGTGTTGTTCTCGATTTCACAAAACTAACGATTTCATCTGATTTATTCACATCGATCAGTTCCGCGAACTCGTTTCAACTTTATCGAAGGGTGCATGGACGTTTGAGTATAGAAAAATTAGTATAAACTTCAAGTAGAGGAAGAAGAAATTCGTAGAAGAGCAATGTTCATATGAAAGTTTGAATGAATTAAGATTTAAATTACTGAAGTCTAACGGAGTACCACAAACTTAGAACTCTAACATCAGTTTGACAGATGATTCACTATTACTTCAGATTATTTTTGGAGACGAACACATCGTGAAAATAATCTTAGAATCGCGTAAAGTATGTAGGAAAACAATTCCGTAAATGACTGTCAGAGGAATTTAGCCGGAATTTATCTGAAAATCAAAGACATAATCCTATTTAATTTTCGATGCGCACTATCATGTGGAAAGATATATTTTGCATTAATTATTACTTTTCCGTTTTCTTAAATGAGTAAAATATTGTCGAATTTCTACAGCATTATTGAATTCTAAATTCACCAAATATATATGGAGTATTAATAAGAATCGAAGTTGTGTGTGTGAAATCCAGTTACCTTCATCAATTCTTCATCTATAAAAATTACCATTTATACCAGTTGGGTTGATATTTTTAAACATTTTCAGAAACATTCGATTAAAATTTCTCAAGAAATTTTTTGAGAAGGAAATCGATGCTGTCCCCTTCGAATGCTTCGGTAATGTCTTATTAGGTAGGCACTGACTCTAATAACCGCTCGTAAAACTAACGATGGTGAAACTTCCGAACTAAGCGCGCTCTTAGACTGTGTCGTCATCGAGTGGCAGCTGTTTTCATTCAGCTTCACCCTTCTTAGTTGGCAACTTCCTCTGCAGCACTTTTAATTAACGTGCAGAAGACACGTTTCTTACTTCATTTTTCCTTGCTCCAATTTCTTTTTGTATTCGTATACCGAGTAAACTCTAGGCAATTTGAAACAGTGTTAGATGAATAGTATACACATGCAATATCTAAAACCAATTTTCCCATTTAGATCACAGAATCCTAATGAAAGATTGTACTGATATTCGATACATAATTAATATTTGTTAGAAAACTTGATTTTCTGGAAACGAAAATGTCACTAGCTATAAAGCTATTTAAAACGCAGAATTGTGTATCCAAATATTATAATAAACAGATGCACTTTGAATCTGTCTCTATATATATATATATATATTATATTTCTATATATAATTTATTATTTCTATATATATAATCTGTCTATATATATAATATTTCTTTTTTTACGTAAAAAATATAATAGAGAATATAAACAAATTACATATGATAGATAAACAAAAACAGACAATTGATATATAAATTACGTAAGTAATTAATAATTAAAAATGATTCTTTATCTATTTTTTGCTTAGATTATATACAAACAATTTTCATATTTCATAACTGTAATTAAATTATATCCAACGCTAAAAACACCGCTAATATGAAGTGCGCTTTTAAAAGCAACAGCAACAGCGGATTTTACATTAAACGCTGCATACGTGTCGAATTTTAAAATTTTATTGCATAATTTTGAGAAGTGATGTATACCAATATACCTACATAAATACATTTCATCGAATATACATATTTTCAACATTTTTTTCCGTTTATTTTACGACTTTCAATTTATTTTTGCGATATATTACATGAGATAGAAATAATATCTCAAAATCAAACTGCTGTTAGATTGCCAGCATATTTACTGAAACAATGTTTAGAATTTGGGATAGTACGTTTTTTAACATTATTTTTATACTTTTTTTAACATTATTTTTTACTTAGTTGAAATGAAAGGAGACGATCATTTATTTGACAACGTTAAACGAAACATTCAGTTACACAAGAATCGATTATATTAGCTGCATGATGTCACACAGAATGAAGAACCCTGTTACACGTTACATGTCCTTGAGCTGAACGAATTATTAACTTAATGTATGCAGATATATGTATACATATCAAATGTTCGATTAAAACATTGTATCCATAAGATATTTTTTTTTTTTTTTTTTTTTTTACTATTTATATTCATTAGCTACTCTCTCATCATAAACTTTCTAAGGACAATTTTATTACTAAAAATTTGAACGATAAGAGATAAAATATATAGTTTTGCCTCTACAGAAATTTATTTATACAAAAACTATTCTCTCAACTTATTATAATCATGTGAACAGTTTTACGTAAGAAAAACAGTTTGAAGCGAATTCATGTAGAAATAATTCGAATAAATTTATTCCCTTCAATATGTATGCTCTCCTTTTCGGGAAGACCATAGGTCAGCGATATGTTGTGCTTTCACATATGTATAACATACGTGAACCAAGTTTAACCAAAAGAAATCAATGAATACATAATTTTCAAGAATTAAGTGAAAAAAAGGACAAGTAGGGTCAGATGCGAAATAATATACAAATGTAACACAAAATTCATTATTAAATTAACACATTTACATTCGGCCCATTTTTTAACCCTCTTCAGAGACATAAATTATTATAAATATGAACATATACGTGTTGACTAATTTGTCATAATAAAGTTCCCTTCACTAAAAGAACCTCAATATTGGAAAGAAACTCAAATGAATGTTTAAAAATTATGATCAAAAAAAAATTTTTTTTATTTATCAGAGATGAATTTATGGAAAAAAACAATTTTAAATCAGTAAAAGTTAGGAAGCCACTACAGCAATCAACCATATCGTAAACAATTAAACATAAATTATTTAATGAAAAACTAGTTCTTGATTTATCGGTCAGTCAAATTTTAAAACGTAATATACTTCTTTAAAAATAGTTGTAATTTTAAACTTTAAAGTTACATCGTTTTTTAATCAAAAAGAAAATTAAATAACAACCAATAGTCTTTGACTATTCAAGGTCAAAGACTCAGTTACGATGAAAGAATGAACTAACTCAAATACATAATACTTACAAAACATTAACGTAACAACAGTAGCAATATATTTTGTGTGTGTGTGTGTGTGTGTGTGTGTGCGTGCGTGCGTGCGTGCGTGCGTGCGTGCG
>Ga0157364_1003965_pt1 | contig 14590 bp, 10 predicted proteins | sample AttsexASBM2_FD_111476 | JGI IMG/M metagenome (GOLD analysis project Ga0157364, IMG submission 111476) | Fungus gardens microbial communities from leaf cutter ant in Ribeirão Preto, State of São Paulo, Brazil - Atta sexdens ASBM2 | ecosystem: Host-associated > Fungi > Mycelium > Unclassified ... | reverse complement strand
TGTTATTGCTTTTGTATATCCTGCACATATGTGCAAATAGCCCTCATTTGGGGCTTTCCAATGCAACTTATTTTGTAAAAATCAGTCTACTGGTTGTGAAGATACAAGCTGAATAAAGTTTGTAACAGGGTTAACATAAGAGAACTTGATAGAGAGCTCTGTACAGGATTGTCTACCTTATATACCCAAACCTCATGGTCTGTGCTAACTACTTCTAGTCTACCCTAAACAGCCATGTGTTTGCCTTAAGGTCAACATGTGTTTTATACATGGTATGACATCATCCTTTCTGAACCTTTTATGTCTTTCCATGAGTCATGTGACTTATGATCATTACTGTGACCATGTGATGTGATGTGACTGTCACTCTACCCCTCTCCTAAGTTCTAAAAATAGAAAAATAGAAAAAAGGACTATAAATCAAAAGAAGAGTGAAAATAGAAAAAAAAGAAGAATAAATGAAGTCCACTGCTTTCAACTTTGACATGGCCAACCTTATGATAGAATTCAAAGCTCTAGCTATGAAGGCAGACACAGACAATCTGTATGCTATATTTTTACTCAAGAAGAATGTCCAAGTAAATATCATCAAGACAATATTAGGTTATTTACCTATAGTAGTACCCAAGTCACTAAAAGAATGGAAGGTAGCAATTACCTCAGTTGGACAAGGTTACAAATCAACAAAAGAATGACATGATTATAGGACAAGTATAGAAATGACATTCAGAGAGCAAGAAATGCTTATAGATATTGGCAAGACCAAGAATAACTATGACAAAAAGAAAGACTTAAGTGTTTCAATTATAACAGGTATGGGCACATGGCAAAAATGCCAAAAGAAGAAAGAGAAGGATACAAGGAAGTGCTTTAGATGCAAAAGAGTAGGTCATCTTACAAATAATTGCAAAGAGAAACAGCAGATAAGGAGTATCAAAGAAGAATCAGATGATAAAGATAAAGAGAAGAGTTTTGGTGAAGATCCTGAATAAGCATAGTATGAGGGATCTATGTATTTAACTCTCAGAATCAATATATTATTCTGCATTGAAGGAATAACATTAAAAAAGAGTTAAATGTACAAGTAAATATCAAAACAGTAAATGGAAAATAATTAAAGGTCAATGCACTTATAGATTCAGGATGCACCCACACTGGAATAGATGAGCAATTAGTCAAAGACAAGAGAATTCAAATGAAACCAATAAACTTCTCATTCAAAGTCTATAATGCAAATAGAACAAAAAATAGAGAAGTAACAAGAATAGCACTACTAGAGGTTGAAATCAACAGACATAAGGAACACCTCAAAGCAGCAATAACAAATCCCAATGGCACAGACATATTTCTAGGACATGATTGGTTAGTCAAGCACAACCCAGAAGTAAATTGGAAAGACAGCAAGATCAGGTTTACAAGATGTCCAGGTTTATACAGAATGAAGCACCAAGACATCAAATTCAAGACACAAAGGACATAAGCAAAGGAAATATTGGACAAAGACAAATCAGACATAGGCAAGAAACCAGATCCAATGAACTCAGAGGATTTACTGGAATATATTCAACTATTCACGTATTTATTCAATAAGAAGAAATTCGAGAAGCTACTAGAAATAAGAGAATAAGACTACAAAATAAATCTAATAGATGAAGCACCAAAGGAACTTAATGCTAAAGCCTATGCAATGACTATAAAGAAAGAAAAGGCTTTAAATTAATGGTTGGATGAACAGTTAAAGACTGAACTTATAGTGGAATTAAAGTCAAGATATGCAATACCATGTTTTTACATTCCAAAGAAAGACAGATCACTATATTTGGTTCAAGACTATCAGAAACTTAACCAGGTCATGATTAAAGACAAGACACCATTACCACTGATAGGAGAAGTCATCAACAAGTTGAAAGAAGCCAAGTATTTCAATAAATTGGATCTTATCTGTGGATACAACAATGTATGGATTCAAGAAGGAGATGAGTGAAAAGCAGCATTCCTAATGAACAAAGGATTGTTTGAACCACAAGTCATGTATTTCAGACTTTGCAATTCATCAGAGACATTTCAAAGGATGATGAACAGTATCTTCTGGGAATTACTCCATGAAGGAGTATTGGCAAATTATATGGACAATTTCATGTTACCAACAAAAACAAAAAAGGAACTAGAAGAAAGGACAATCCAATTCTTAAAGATAGCAGAAAAGCATAACCTATGCTTCAAGAGGTCAAAATATGATTTTGATATAGAAGAGATCCCAATACTGGGGGTAGTTGTGGATTGAGAGCAAGTTCAGATGGAGAATGACAAGATAAAATCAGTCAAAGAATGGAGTACACCTACTAAGGTCAAAGAGATGGAAAGTTTCTTGGGATTTACAAACTTTTATCAAAGAATCATCAAGAATTTTAGCCATACAGCAAGACCACTCAATGAGTTAAAAGGAAAAAAGGAATGAAAGTGGACAGAAGAGCACCAAAGGGCATTTGAAGAACTCAAAGAAAAGATAATGAGTCAACTGGTACTTTCCCTTCTGAAGAGGGATGGTAAATTCAGAGTAGAAACTGACACTTCAGGACATACAATAGGAGCAGTTCTCTCACAGGAACAAGAAGGAAAATGGAAATCTATTGCATTCTTATCAAGGACAATGCAACCAGCAGAGAGAAACTATGATAAAGAGCTGCTGGCAATAGTGGAAGCACTCACAAAATGAAGACAATATCTATTGGATACAATGGAGAAATTTGAAGTTTTAACAGATCATGAAAACCTGAAGTATTTCAGAGAACCTTACAAGCTCAACAGATGGCAAGCTAGATGGTATTTGAAATTACTTTGAACTTCATCATATTCTAGGAAAGACAAACACAAAAGCAGACATCTTATCAAGAAAGGACTAGGTGGACACTTGAGATGATAACAAGAATGTACAAATGCTGAAAGAAGAATTATGGATGAGAAGAACAACAGCAGAGGTCACAATGTTACAAAGAAACAAAATGGTAGAAGAAACCAACTTATTAGAAGAGATATGACAAAAAAGGACAAAAGAGAAAGAGATAGCTCAAGAATTGAAGAAAGAAGATGGTCAATCATGGGAAGACAATGGAATTGTCTATGTAGACAAACAAATCTACACTCCTAATAACAGGAAAATTCAAGAACAAGTTTTACAAGAAAACCATAATCCTATGGATATTGAACATCCAGAACAACAAAGGGTATTGGAACTATTGGTGGCCAGGCATAAAAGAAGACATCAAGAAATATGTTCAAGAATGTATTAAATGCCAACAAAATAAAGTTCAACACCAGAAAAAAGCAGGAGAACTACATCCACTTGACATTCCACAAGAACCATAGCAAGAGATCATCATAGACATTATAGGACCACTACTAAAATAGAAAGGACACTATCATGGTTATCATTGACAGGTTCACCAAAATGATTTGATTGAAGACAACAACAATGAATGTATCCTCAGAAGAAATTGCAAATGTCTATAGAAATGAAATATAAAAACTATATGAAGTACCAAGGAAAATTCTTAGCAACAGAGGACCTCAATTTTCATCTAGGTTTATGGAGAAATTAATGAAAGCATTGGGAACCAAAAGAATGCTATCAACAGCATACCATTCTCAAACAGATGGACAGATGGAGAGGATTAATTAGGAAGTTGAAACCTTCCTATGACACTATGTGAATTATCAACAAGATGACTAAACAGAATAGAATGCAGCCACCAAATTCTAGTACAATAACAAGAAACATACAATGACAAAACAAATACTATTTGTACTTACTTTTGGAAAACATCCCTAACAGTACAAACAGAGTTTCCAAAATTGGAAGAATTTCTTACAAGATTACAATGAAGTTGGGAAGAAGCCACAAAGTCAATAGAATCAGCACAAGAAGACATGAAAAAGCAATTTTATAAAAAAAGACAAAACCTATAGAGACTGAAAGAGAGAGATAACATGTGATTGGAAGCTAAAAACATCCACTCAAACAGACCCTCAAAGAAGCTGGACCAGAAAAGATATAGACCCTTTAGGATCTTAAAAGACATTAGTCAAGAAGCATTTCAGCTAAAACTTCCAGAAGGATAAATGATTCATAATGTGTTCAATGAAGACTTGTTAATACATTGTAAAGAACCTCAATTCCAAGGACAATGCATGGACCTAGTACCATTACCAACAATTATTAATGAAGAAGAGGAATATAAAGTAGAAAAAGTCAGGAAGCATAGAAAATGAGGATGGAAAACTCAGTTTCTGGTGCATTGGAAGGGCTACAGTAATAAACATGATTAGCAGATTGCAGAAACAGGATTGCCTTATGCAAAAAAGGTGATTGAAGATTATTGGATGAGAATTTCGAGTCAAAACCTATAAAGAGGGAGATAAAAATCCCATTTCAACAACACAAAACAAACACTCAATACTCTGCAATGGCTCAACAATTCACAACTGCACCCACTTCTTCCAATCCATATGTATCCAAAAGACTTAATAACATGGAGGAAGTGAGCTTGTTCAAGAAAGAATGTAACAATTGGACAAGAATCTATTACAAATTGCTACAAGATATAGAAACCATGATCAACATACAGAAACAAGTTCAAGACATTATGAAGCTAGCAGAAGAAACAAATACAACAATTACAGAGATGGAAAGAACAATTCTGAAAGCCAGCAATAATCATTGAACATTAAACACAGCAAACATCTTCAGCATATTTAAAGATTTACAAAGCCTAGTTCAAAACAACATAGAGAATAGGGCTTATCAAGTTCAAAGATTGTTAGCAGATAAATTGGACAAGTATAAAGAAAGGGAAAACATGTATGTGGATGAACACATCAAGAAAATTCAAGAATTATATAAGGAGGAAGGTGGAAAGCAATAAAAAGATAGAAAAGGAAAGGAAATTCAAGATGATGAAGTTCTGCTATACAAACCATACAAGATGTCAGTGAAATCCAGCTCAACACAACTGATGCTTATTCAAGACAAACTTGACAATCTAGAAAAATGTATGAAATTTGTTCATTCACCTGCCAAAACTAAAACATTTACTCCACCACCCCATTATAAATTGATTTGACCAAAGGGAGAATAAGACAACCAGTTCTGGAAGGAATTGGCTGTAATATTCATGGAACAAAGACACAATATGGAAACCTCACAAAATGGATTTCTGATATCCATATATCAAGAAGGACCATCTCACAAACCATACTTCAAAGCAGTCAATATGGAAGGACAGGCCATTATTGGTCCTAATAAGAAAATAGTGGCCATATATGTTATAGGTAAACTTGTATTGTTAGACTGATTCATGAGGACATGAAAGCTGAAAAAGAGGTATTGTTACTATCAATGCCTCATGTATTCAGCAAGGACTAGGGTTTAGAGTGATGATGAAATGATTGACTATGCCACAGTTGTCTTAGTCAGCACCTCATATAGTAGACATTGTTTCATTACTCTTTCCTCATGGCTGTATGATTCATGGACTCATGTATAGTAGATGATTGCTTCATGTACAGTTGGTATATATAGTGTAGATATATTTCTGTATCCTTATGCTTTATAAATTGACTCTACCCTTATCATCTTCTCAAGTCTTTGCCTAAGTTGCAATCTTAAGATCATAACAATCACCATATCTTCCCCCATTCACTCCAACATCTCCTAAAATAATGCTGAGGTGCTCAAAAGGTAGTGGCAAGAAATGCAGCAAAGACACAAGGAGCAGCAACAGCTCCTAGTTTAGTTGGAAAAAGTGGCAAAGTCATGTCAAGCTGAGCATATGGCTCAGAAGGCAAGAAAGAAAGCTGAGAAGAGAAGAAGAAGAAGAAAACATTGGAGTACCTCCAACAGCTCTGAGATGAGGTGCTAGTAGAAGGTGCTAAGGGATCCCAAATCATGGGATCTAAGTATAAGAAGATTCCCCAAGAGGAACATAACCCAGTTGGAGAGGATTGGGGTTATGATGGAATGGAGATGGTACTTGGAAGGTGAAAATAAGAAGAAGGAGAGCAGATATGTGGAGATGACAAGGAGGGGTCTGAGGATGGCCCTGGGGAAAGTTAGGAGGAGGAAACTGTGCTGTCTGCCTCTTATTAGTATAGTGGTTTTGTTTTCTTAATTTTCTTTTTAATTTTAATTTTGTTTTTATAATCTAAATGTGTGAGTAATAAAATCAAGAAATGAAATGAAAATAAAAGTCTGAAAGTTTGAAAGAAACCCTGAAAAGTGTATGAAAGCTAGAGTTTAATGAGAATAAGTAGACCAAATATACTAAGAAATTAATGAAGAAATCTCCATTAGAAGTACATGGAGGCAGGGGACAAGTGCAGCAACATGATCAGGACAAAGGGAGTGGACTGGACTTGGCAGGATATACAATGTGAAAATCAGATACCAAGTTGGCAGCATAAGTGAGTTTGGATACAGAGATCCACTCAGATTTGTCTCCAGTGTCTTCATACCCTAGCCAGATCACCTTGTACAAGAGTTTGCATGCCCATTAGTGATCAATTTTAGAGTCTACTATCTGAGAAATTTCATATTTGGGTTCACCATTGATTATAACTGGAATAGGGGCCAGTTGTGTTCTCTTAGAGAAGGAATTGGATATGGCAGGTTCAAGCATGGACATATGGAAAACTGGATGAACAGAGTGTATGAATTCTAAGAGACAGATGGTAAACAATAGTGTACCAGGCTATGCAATGATTTCATAGGGTCTGAGATACTTTTCAGAAAGTTTCTTTGAAGGCCAAGTGGTCTAAAAGAACTGAGCCTTGACAAAGACTTTTTCACCTACTTTACAATATTGCATTCAGGACAAATGGTGATGCTCAGATAATATCCCTTATTAGCAAAGAATGGAGAAATACTAGTAGTAGCACTCAGAGCATTATTGTAAGCAAACTTCACAAGAGGTAGGAGTTTAGACCAGTTATCTTGCTGGTAATTACAATATACATGGAGGTATTGCTCAAGAGTCTGATTCATACACTTGATTTGTCCATCACCTTTGGGGTGGTAGCCTGAAGTGAAGTGAAGTTGCATGTCTAGAGTAGTGCCTAAGAAATAGAAAAATTAAACACAAACTCTGAGCCTCTATCAGAGATGACATGGGAGGGAATGCCATATTTGGAGAACACATGAAGAACAAACAGACATGCTAAGTTCACAGATGTAATAGTATTATGGGTAAGGATAAAGATTATCTGCTTGGTAAGCCAGTTGACTATGACCAAGATAGTGTCAAACCCAGAGGATAACAGAAGTTTTTCAATGAAGTCTATAGAAATGGAATTCTATGGTTGTTTGGGAATAAGAAGTTGTTTGAGAGATCTATAGGGCTTGTGATATTGTAGCTTGGATTATATACAAGTAATACAGGACTTGCAGAATTGTTGTATATCAGCATGGAGGCTAGGCTAGAGATATCTGTAGTGAACTAGTTCCAGTGTTTTGTTTTGACCATAATGTCTGGCAAGGATGTGATCATGATTATACTAGAGGACATGTGTATGGAGATTACCAGTGAATAGTATATAAATTCTGTTGTTAAGAAGGAAAAGACCATTTGGATCTGTAGACTACTGGCTATCTGCAGAGATGTGTCTTGTAGCAATTGTGTTACTAGGAAGAGCCAAAAGGATATCATAATATAGGATGTCCAGATCAACTATTGTAACTGCATAGAAAGAAAGAAGAAAAAGGACAGTAGCTCATGTAGAGGCTGCAAATTGTTGTTGAGTGAAGATAGATTTGAAGTTGTAAGAATTAACTGTGGCATAGCTAGTATTTCTCCCTTTAGAATAGATATCCCACCATCTTGTTATGAACTTAATGTTACAAACTAAAGATCTTAGGGTTGGTCAATAGAAAGAACCTTGTATTGGGTTAACACAAGAGAACTCGATAGAGAGCTCTGTACAAGATAGTCTACCTTATATACCTTGGACTCATGGTCTGTGCTAGCTATTTCTACCCTACCCTAAATAGCCATGTGTTTAACATGTTGTATGACATTATTCTTCCAGAATCTTCTACGTCCTTCTTTGCATCATGTGACTTGTGACCGTGTCATCTGATGTGACCTGTCATGTGACAGTGTGATCTTTGTCACTTAACCCTAACCCTAGTTCTAAAAATAGAAAAATAGATCGAAAATGAAAAAGAAAGTAAAATAAAAATGAAAGGGGTAAATAAAAATTAAGTCCACCTTCAGCAATCTTGACACTTAGGTCTGTAGGGTTGGACAAAAGAACAACTCTTGTATATGAGTAACACAAGAGAACTCAATAGAGATCTCTTTACAAACTAGTCTACCTTTTATACTACTACCAATGGTCTGTACTCACTACTGTGTACCCTACCCTAAATGACCATGTGTAGAACATGAGGCCAACATGTGATGTCTATGTTGTATGACATCATCTGTTCTAGATCCTTCTACTTCATTCTCTGTGTCTTATGACCTAATCCTAACCCTGTGTTCTAAAAATAGAAAAATAGGAAAATAAAATGAAAAGAAAAAAGAAAATGGAAAATAAAATAAAGAGAAACTAAGTCTACTGTTTGTGAACTTGACACATCTAGTGAGAGTATCTGGTTTGGTGCCAAGACAACTAGGACAGAATATAATGACAAGATTAAACTGAGAGAGGTACTTGGACTACTGTGCTTGCCTCCAGATCAGCATCTTGATAGTAGAAAAGTACTCAAGGTTTTTATGATATGTAATAATGTTGATGAGATAGGCTGGACCTTCCAAGTAGTGTCACCAAATTTTGAAAGCTTCAAAAATGGCAAGTAGTTTCTTGTCATGTGTGTTGTAGTTCAACTCTGCTGCAATAAAAGTGTGAGAGTGAAAGACAACCAAATAGACTTCATTTTCTTTATTAACAATAGAAAGAATTGTAGCAAGAGCATAGTCCAAAGCATTGGTTTCCATGATCAGTTGGGCATCAGAAATTCAATGAGTAAGAATAGAAGCAGAGGTGAATGCCTTCTTGAGAGAATTAAAAGCATCATGACAGGAGGAGTCAAAATTCTATGGAACATCCTTCCAGATAAGGCATATTAATGGAATGACAATGTCTGAATAGTTAAAAATGAACCAGTGATAAAAATTAGCGAAACCTAAGAAGGATTGAATATCCTTGACTTTCTTGAGCTCTGGCCAGTCTTAAATAATCTTTAATTTGTTATTGAACATGGTAAAACTAGAAGATGAAAGAATATATCCCAGATATTCTACTGACTGAGAGTGAAATGCATATTTCTCTGCTTTAGCATAAAGGCCAGCCTTGTGGAGATGCTTAAGCACTTTTTAAACATGCCAGTGATGTTCATACATGTTATTCAAGTAGATAAGTATATCATCCAGATAGATCATGACATAGACATCCAAAAAGTTGGAGAAAATGTTGTTTATAAATTGCTGAAAGACTATGAGAGTATTGGTAAGACCAAAGGGCATTGCAGACCACTCAAATGATCTATAATGTGTTCTAAAAGCAGTCTTCCATTCATCACTATCAGCAATGTGAACCAAGTGATAAGCATGGTGAAGATCTATCTTTGAATAAACCTGAGCTTTGTGAGATGAGTCCAATAGATCAGAGATAAGCAGAAGTGGATAATGATTTTTTTGGAGATGTGGTTAAGACCACAGAATTTGACACAGAGGCATAGTAAATCATCTTTCTTTTTAACAAATAAGACTAGTACACTATGCAGTGATGAGGTTGGTTGGATGAAACCTATACTGAGGTTTTCCTTGATGAATTTCTTGAGAGCCTCTTGTTTAGATGCCAAAAGAGAGTATATAGGGCCAACCAGAGGTTGAGCACCTTCTTCCAGATTGATTTTGAGATCATAAGAATGACGAGAAGTAAGGACTTCAGCTTTAGTTTTGCTGAAAACATCAGCAAATTTGTGATATTCAGAGAGAACATTGGAAAGGTCAGGAGCTTTTGCAAGTTTTGCAGAATTAGCCAGAATGTCTGAAGAGCAAAGACAAAGTTCAAAATTGCTAGAGTCTAGGAGTTTTGATATGTGCATGAATGCTGCAGCACCAATGATAACAATGTTAGGTCACTCAGAGTTAAACATAGAGGTCTCAGATGCAGGTATGGAAACTGCAGAATCCAATGATTGCACAGAGGTGTCAAGAAGTAATAGAGATACCAATGGTGTATTGGCCATGATGTAAGGAGGAGCAAGATTTTCCTGCAAAGATGAATGGAAGTTTATTAACCCATTTACCCAGTCAATCAGTGGATTGTGTTGGGCAAGCCAGTTGTATCCAAGGACTAAAGAGCAGAAAGAATCTAGCAAAGTAATATAGAAGTCCAGATTTATACAATTACCAGTAAAAAAAATTATGAGCAAGTTAGTAATTTTGGAAATGGTGCTGTTTGATAAACTATCAAACAAGTGGAAAGCAACCAGAGGAGTTGCAGATTTTTTCAAGTAGTAAGTATCCATAAATTTAGAGTCTACAAATCAATAAGTAGACCTAGAGTCAACAAGGGCTTAGAATGGGATTTTATTAAGGTAATTCTGACTAAGGATCAAGGGAGAAGTAAGGAAAACAAAGAGTGAATGAGGATTAGAAAGAGTGGATGTGTTGAGTCAAACAGGACTTGTTGCTGCACAGAAAAGTTCAACATGACTCCTAGTCTGTGTGAAGTCCTGGAGATTGCTCTCTATTTTTCTAAGAGTTTCTTGGAAGTGGCTACCAGAGTATTAGTAGTTGTTAAAGTATTATGGCCCTTGGGAGTGACTGTGGTCTGCTTCTTAAAACAGAAGTTCAAATTGTAGTCTCCTATACCACAATAGAGATATAGGTTGTTTTAAAGACACTTCTTGTGCTTGTCACTGGTCAACTTTCTGTTACTAGCCAGCTTGGAAGAGAGGTTTACCTATGAAGAATTGGATTGTTTCTTGGAGACAGAGGATAGAGATGGTTTGGAAGAGGATGTCTTGGTAGATAAGGCTAGTAGAGATAGGTTCATCTTATTCCAGGACACCAATAGCATGACTGGAAATAGAAGTTTTTCCTTGCTTCCAGAAGTGAGACTCAAAAGCCTCTTTTTCTGCCTGTCTTGCATAGTAGTATTCACAGTCACATTTCCAGTAGTGATGATCAATAGTCATCACCAAAGTATACATATCCTGGAACAAGGTGGGTTTTCCTTGTTCCCAGGTAGAGATAGGATCCTAGATTTGATTTGGGAGTCTCTAGTAGTAGCAGTAGCATAGCACACTATTTGCTCAACCTAGTTGAGAGGCATAGCACATAAAATCCATGTTGTGAGTGGAAATCCTGTCACCAGACTTCATATGGAGATTATCTAACATGTTAGCTGCTTCATCTATGGGATCCAAGAGACCAAAATGTCAATATAGCTTGTCAACAAACAGGTTCTAGTCAGAAAGCCAGTCTTGCAGGATACCCTGGTTTTCCTAGTTGAGGCCCATGTCAAACTAGTTCTGGGCTACTCTAGTGAGATAAGTTATTGCAAAGTTTATTTTTGTAATATCTGTGTCAAATTGTACTGGATTAGCATGGAAATAAAGGCAACACTAAAACAAGAAATTATTGAGCTTATCAGGCTTAGTGCTGCTGAAGATGTTGGAGATGTAGGCTTTAATTCCCCTTGAATTAGTATTAGGGCCAGAGATCTGATTAGCATTAAGAGTATTGGTAAGTCAACCAAGTACATTGGCCAACTGTTCATTAGTATTGTCACTCTGATAGGGTTTTGACCATGAGCAAGTAGAAGATGTAAGTCTATTAGCTGTTAAATTAGTAATAGAATTAGTGGTAGGAGCATCATCCTAGTTAGGATCATTGTCCATAGAGATGATATGTTATAAGACACTTTGGATATTAACTATTTTTATTTTATTTTCTTTTATTTTTCTGACTTTATAGGGATTTTATTGTTTTTTTCTTTTCTTTTGGACAATGAAGAGGCACATGACACTGCAGTTACATGACATGTCACATGATATGATGTCATAGGCCTAGAATGTGGTAGAAGAATCTGGAAGATGATGTCAGGGCACATGTATACAACATAGTGGCCTTGAGGTGAACATGAGAAAGAAGCATGGACATAAGAGCAGGGTTGATTATTAGTAGCATGGACCATGAGGATTTTGTATATATAGGACTCTAATTTAGCAGAGACTCTTTGTTGAGTTTTCTTGTGAACTTCCCACTTGATATCCAACTTAAGAGATTTACCACTTGTGTAATTATTTGTCTTTATGATAAGTGGTTACCACAACATGATACTTAGGCCAGGAACAGGCAAAGCTGTCTAGCCAAATTAGATGGTACTAGATGGGAACCTCAGAGATGATTGGCCTCTTTGGTAAATTTGTCTTAAATGTCATGGAGTATTTGGAGGATAAGCCAGATAGTCACTGAAATGTGAAATAGTGTTGAAGAGTGTTCTAAATAATGAGATCAGAGTTGAAGTTGAGGAATTATAACAAAAGGAAGCTATTTTGGACTTTGAAGTATGAAGATTGTTTTACAGATGGAACTGTGACAAAAAATTTAGCAGATAGAACTGCTCAGAAGTAACAGCAGACTTGGGAGTCTGATAATACTGTCAGGCATGGTTCACACTAGAGGTGAAAGTCTATGAGATGGGCTTGGAGATATATGGACTTGTAGAATGACTTTGGCTTTAGCTTATATGCTGTACTGTCTATCTGTCAAAAATGAAAGTAGTGGACTTAATTTATTTTCATTTTCATTTCTATTTTTATTTTCCTTTTGATTCATTTTTTATTTTTCTATTTTTAGAACTTAAGGTTAGAGTTAGAGTAATGAGATCATGCAGTCACATCAAATGACACTGGCATAATAATGGTCACAAGTCACATAATTCATAAAAGAATGTAGAAGGTTCTAGAAAGATGATGTCATACAATATATACAATACATGTTGATCTTAAGGCTAATACATAGCTGTTTAGGGTAGGTTAGAAGTAGCTAGCATGGACCATGTGGATTTAGTATATAAAATAGACTATTTTGTACAGAGTTCTCTATTGAGTTCTCTTATATTAACCCTAATACAAGATTCTTTCTCTTGATTAACCCTAAGATCTTGAGTTTGTAACACTGTCTGCCACATAGTCACAACTTTAGATAAGAGAAAAAAGTCTGAGATGGAAGTGAGTGCTGATTTGGTGTGTTGCTATTGAATACCAGGGATCAAGTTCTATAGAAGTTATCTTTGTTAATTATCTGACTAGTGAATTACAGTGTAACTACTAGTCTTATATATAGGTATATACTATAAGAGATGCTTAGAGTTTCAGTAGTATAGTCTTTATTACCCCAAGCAGAGGTTTTAGTATTGAAACACTGACAGGAGTATGACCCCATCATGGAAAACCAAGTTGGATAAGAGTATTTCTGTCATGGAAAACAGAATCTCAGGATTGTTGTACCAATGTCATGCAGGCATGTTGCAAGAAAGGTGGCCACTATGGAAGATAGGCTTTTTTTGGATTAGATGTTGACAAGAGATATCCCACAGAGATGTGTTTTCCAGATGGGTGACTTAGCATATGACATGATTGCTCAGAGCAGATATCATTCAGAAAGTAAGAAAAAAAGAGAGATGTCAAGACATATAGGTGGACAATCCTAAACTGTTAGATCAATTAATACTTTGAAGTCTTAATAAAAGATTCTATTCTATTATTAGGATAACTAAGCAAAGTCTGTGAAGTATGCAAAGTTATAATCTTTAAGAAGAATCTAAGTTATATTATCTATAAAAGTAACAAAACAGAGCACACCTTCAAAAAGAACCTAAGAGAACAGAATAAGATCTCTTTGTTGTAGTAACTACTAACCAAGATAGCTAATAGTATACTAGAGTAGTCTTATAAGTGAGAATCTCATGAAGATTACAAGAGAACTCAACAAAGAGTCCTTGATATATTGCTATCATATTTATACAAATAGTCTGTGCTAATAATAAATACTCCTACCCTAAAGTCCATATATTAGTTATAAGGTAAACATATTGTCAACATACATCTTGATATTATCTTTCAAGCTTCTTCTCCCAGATTCTAGATCTATGATATCATTTTATGTGATATATCATGTGACTATGGTCACATGCTTATTTATTATCCAAGAAATAAAAGAAACAGAAAATAAAAGAAAAAGAAAATAGACAAAATACAAATAAAATAAAAATAAAATATAAGGGTCCAAATATATTATAATACTCTTGACAATAGTAGCTACTATAAGTACTCTACAGTCTATTCTAATCTAGCAAAACAATACTGAGGTAGATAGAGAATGATAGCAACTAGGTGGTTAAAAACATTAATGGAAATATTTAGAAGATTACTGTTACAATCTTAAGTCCAAAGTGTTATGAACTAAGGCTCAAAGTGTTAAGCGATAGAACAACTCTTGTATTGAGTAACACAAGAGAACTCGATAGAGTTCCTAAGACAAAGTAGTCTACCTTATATACTCTAGCTCATGGTCCG
>Ga0157364_1003964_pt1 | contig 14591 bp, 4 predicted proteins | sample AttsexASBM2_FD_111476 | JGI IMG/M metagenome (GOLD analysis project Ga0157364, IMG submission 111476) | Fungus gardens microbial communities from leaf cutter ant in Ribeirão Preto, State of São Paulo, Brazil - Atta sexdens ASBM2 | ecosystem: Host-associated > Fungi > Mycelium > Unclassified ... | reverse complement strand
TTCTCCATACGATCAATTAATAAATTTAAATAAACAAAAAGAATTATAAAAAAAATCTTTCAGTCGTATAATAAATGTTACATTAAACGATTACAATACAATGTTCAATCGATAACATTAAAATGGTAACGGCAGACATTCGCGTGATCGTATCTTTGATTTATGAAAAAAGTTAGTCGCTCTCTCGTGCGATTTATAACGTCGCGTATGTATAAATCGATTTAGGGCCGGGCGATTTGCATGAACTCCGTAATATTTTCGGTTCGACGCGAGCAAAATTACACGGGAAGGGAAATTAAATGGCACGAATGCGGAAACGGGAGTAATCTTTAAGATCCACGTGGCGCACCGCCGCCGTTCCTACCGGATGGAATTTTATTTTATTGACGCGCGCAGTTCTGGCAGCAGGCTGCCTTCGGTGCCACATGGTCCTGTTATTAACGTGAAATGCAAACGAGCCCTTCGTTGCGTCCAAGAAACGGCCGCACGGATGACTCGCTATAATTTTTCGCGCGAAACTACATCGCCAAATGCCGTCGGGTTTTAGCGTGTACGTAATTGCGCTGGGAAATTCGGCGCGAACCACCGTTCGGTTTCCGCCAAATCGCGCAATGTGTTTTGTGAATAATAAAAACTCCGTGCTGATAATAAATTCGTACATCCCATTTTATTGCAACGTAAATCTACTCGTAATTTTTATGTCAACTGGGTGATTGTTTCAGTTCGTGATGAAGTATTGGGTTGTCCGGAAAGTTTATGCCGCAAAAGATTTAAATTTAATAAATGTATACTAAGATTTAAATCTTCTGTGTTTCAATTTTCCTTCAAAATCGGCACGAACTTTCCGGACAACCCAATACAAAACCTACACTGAAAGAAATGTACTAAATTTTAATAAATATTTACTAAATGTAATGCATATATTTATTTTTGATTAATTTGACTTAAATATCATCTTTTTATTGAGAAAATATTTATTTATTGTAAATATTTACTCAATAATTTAATTAGTATTATTAAAAAACATATATATTAAAATTTAATATATAGTAAATTTTTTTTAAATAAATACAAGCCCAATAAAAAATTCGTATAACAAAAAAGCAAAGAAATTTTTGTTTAAATATAAGAAATTGTTTGATTCTAAAATATTACAAAAAAAAAGATATAATTAATGTTTCATCTGATGCTTTTATTGAGTTTGCAAATTTGAGATTAATGCAATTATAAATAATCGAAAACACTCAACTTCAATTTAATCTATTATATATAGGTAGTCTAATTATTTAATTACACAAAAAATAATAAAGGATGTTCTGACACTGCCCATTACTAATTACTATCGGACAATAAAAGCGTCAACAGCCCATATTCTGGTCACGTAACAACGCTCTCTGATTCTTCTACGGCCGTTCATCAATCAATCCACCCTCGTGTTTCGCGTGGGCGATGGAAAAAAGGTTGCGCTACGCAGTTCCGACGGATTTACGCACGGAACAATTCGCGGTCGCGACGTGTCGGTCTTTATTGTGACAGATGGTCACCATAATTTTAATTGACGCCTTCTTCTGTTGTTACAGTTGTCCGCAAATCGCTCGCCGCATATGCGCAAGTGTTAGTATTTGCGGCCTTCTGTCATCTCCCATGACATATATCGCTATGATAGGAGCGAACAGAATCCGTCCGTTGATCGATGAAGTAGTAATACTATACCTCTGTAATAATATATATGATATATTACAATTGAAATACCTAAGCCTTTCACATAGAGGTAGTATTACTACTTCATCGATCAACGTACGGATTCTATTGTAATATTATATAATACGTATATCAAATAATATTATTTTACAATTTATTAATTCTCATTATCACAGTAAAGAATAAGTTCATTAAAAAAATAACGTAACAATGATTTTATAACTCCTCTTAATAACAATCTCCTTTGCGTATTTTATAATTATCAATAAACGAAAATTGTTTTTACGCTCCACTAAATGTTCTGGGCATTTTTATCCTATTTTTTTACTTAACAATCTTTTTTACAAAATTAGAAAAGTGATATTTAAGAAATAACCGTGTATTCTATTTAAAAAAAGAAGAAAAAACAATTCATAAATATCTGTTTGATAAAATTAAAAACGATTTTAGCCATCTGTAAAAGAACCTGTCGATCGACCAAAACACGTATTTAATGAAAATACATTTTACGCGTGAATATTGATCTCGCAGCAACGACAGGCACATTTCTGATACAAATTAATTAAAACATACTTAGCAAAGATGCGAAATATTTCGAAGCAAATAGCGGACAAAGACAATCGTATAAAATCGTTTTATTACGATTTTGTATTATTTGTGAAAAAAAAAATTAATGTGATATCTTAAAGGATCGCATGAGTAATTCGGTTGCAGGATCCATTCAAAGCTGCATTTTACAGCATAAAATATTCCTCTAACAGCAGCATCTCGCTTAATTGCCTGGTTTAACGCTTGAAATAATTTGATTTTCGCCATTCGTTTGTGTAAAAGGATGTTTATTTTTCTTTTGTTTATAACCGTCATGCAGCTGTCTGTTACACAAAACTTTGGTTAAATGCGGAGTATAATTAAAAATTTGTTATTGTGAGATAACATTGCAGTATGATGTTGATATGTGCATATATTCGATTTATAAAGTAATACCTTAAGTTTTTAACATTAAGTTTTTAATCTTTAACGTCTGATTTTTCATTTTCTGATTAACTTGTGGTTAAGCTTAACCTGTTTTATCTAATAGACTTCATCTATGATGAAGTCATGGGACGAAATCAAATTAAATTTAATCAGATAATGAACAATTGGGTTTAAATAGGTAAACGATCATGCAATTTTAACGCGTGTAATATTAAATTATCTTAAAAGTCTTGTTCTAAGAAAGGAAAATGAAAAGTATTGTGTCCAAAAATCTTAAAATTCATTATTTTTATATTCTTCTATCTCATAGTAAATAAATAAGAATATAAATAATGTAAATTTAATTGTATTATATGAATAATATTATTTAAAAAATATACAAAAGTTAATTTTTTGGGGGATCTCTTCTGAGCTTCTACTTAAAGAATAAAGAAACGATTGCATCTTTCGACGTTCGGATTCCTGATTTCGCAATTTAGCATGAAATAGGGTCGAGGTGATGCTGAAGGGAAAAATAGGGGGGGAGGGGGGAAGGGAGATCAATTGTCGTGCGATCAACAGAGTGCCCCGCAAGTGTTTTCGTAGATAACTATATCTGCGACATTGTGCAAGACGCGCAAACGTCGGGAGAACGCAATTAACTTGGATGTCATCTGCGATCGATCGTCACCGAGAGATGTCCCTCCTTCCCGGGTTCCGCCGCCCCCCCCCCTCTCTCCTTCCCCTCCCACCCCGCCGTGTCGTTAAGGTGAGCTTTGGCTCCCGACTTTGCCGGAGACGCGCGTCTCCGGAAATTCGTTAAGACGCTTAGTTAAGCAAACAAGAGCGGTGCCGTTGCGAGGTGATATACGTGCCGCGGCAGAAAATCCGCGGCTCTGCCGCTCGTAATTGCGCGCAGCTGTGGTTACGCGCGGCACGGATGTAAAAGCTTCGCCGTCACTCGCGTTACTCGCGAATTGCATTACCGCGCTAACGCCAGGTTCCGCTTGGACATTAGAGCCGCCCCCCCCCCTCCCCGACTTCTTTTTTCATTCTTTGTTCCCCCGGGATGCCGACGATCAATTCTCGGTCTCTTTATAGAAGAACCAAGAGGGGGGGGGGGGGGGGGCATCCACGATAAATTGCGTTTAATAACGTCGGCGTACCGAATTAATTTTATTAATTATACTTGCAATCGATGTAATTATAAACGGCATTTATTGTCGTGAATAATATTACAACGACTGTGGGCAGTATTTAATTGATTATTATTATATTATTATAATTGTCAACGATCGCGCCGATAATAAGCGAAAACAAACAGCCCTCCCCCGATATTTCCCTCAGTTCTCCAATTGTGCCATTTGCGAATTTCGAAATAAAGTGAAAGACCCACTGGGGATGACGACGACTCTATCAAACATTTCACTAAATTCGCTCCACTTTCAATGGCGGCGCAAGAAAGGAGAAAAAAGTACCGGACAGGCCAGCGCAGCCGATGGGAAAAAGCGGCATAGATGAAAGAGAACGAGAGAAAGATAAATAGACAGATAGATAAATAGATATATAGATTTATCTCACTCTAAGTGAGAAAGAGAATTATAAAGAAAAGAAAATTATTAAGATAATTTATTATGATTCCTTTATTTTATTTTATTCTTCTATAAAAATTTCGTTATTAATTTCAATCATTGTATAATATTATTACTCAGACAACGTGGAAACTCTCTTTGTTGCAAGCATAAAAAAAATTCACAATAGAGTTGATGTAATACAAAATATATATATTAACATGATACAAAATGTAAGTTAATGTAATACAAAATGTAAATGAACACAATATAAAATGCAAATTAATATAACACAAAATATAAATTGTTATTAATATAATAAAGAAATATAAATTAACTCGTAGTAAAATATTCCTTTCTCAGCAAACCGGATCATTATGCTCTCTAAAATCTTTGGAGCGGAATCTAATTCTAAAAAATAACAAAAAAAAGTCAATGTTAGAAAAGAGTGACTCAATTATCAATTTTTAAGAATAAGATTTCACTCTTTAGAGTTAGAAAAAATTCCACTTTCAAGATTTTAGAGAGTACGTAATGTGACGTAGTGAACGTCTTCTGGAACGTCCCATCAAGTATCCGCGTGAAAGAGAAAGAAAGAAAATGAAAGGGGAGAAAATCTGGAGGTACAGGCGAATAATCGTGGATCGATCGCGACCACGTTTCGGCGGAGACGATTTCGGCGTCTCGCGGGCTTATGTTTATACATATGTCCCACACATGGTACGGTGCCCCCGAAGAGGAGGCGGCGGGTGGGGACGTACTCTGAAATTTCCAATATTAGAACGGCCAGGCGAGAGGCAGGCCAGATGTCTACCGTACTGACTGCCGAGAGCGCGCGCGACGTGCGTTTAGCATGGTTTCATTACAAAAATGTCACGCACAGAGCCGCGCTGCGACGCGACGCGACGCGACGCGTCGCGACGCGCCGCGCCGCTCCACGTCCCGCGCTCTCGCGCTGTCGTCGTCAACCTCTCGACGATGCGTTCGTTCGCTTCTCTCTCTCTCTCTTTCTCTCTCTCTCTCTCTCTCTCTCTCTCTCTCTCACTCACTCACTCACTCACTCTCTGTCTCTCTTTCTCTTCTCCAATCTCTCATTCTCTCGCTGTCGTCATTGCGGAGCTGTCGACCTGATCTTGGAACGCGACAAACCAGCAGCCGTCGCCAATTAACGCGTTCAGTAGAATCGTCCGCAGAGAGACATCTCTCTCTGATGAGATCATTGGCCGTCGAAGGGTGGCATCCTTAGGATGATTGGTAGGGTTACCGGTACTCTTTTAACCTTTAGACACGATTGGGTCATTTATGTTCTGCACATTTCTTTTCGTAAAAAGACTAGGTGCATCAAGTAATTAGTTATAATATTTTTTATGTGCAGTTTTTTAATGCACAGTCTTATAAATTCTTTCTAAAGTTGTTAAAGTACATGTAAAACTTAATAATTTTTGTATATTCATTAAAGTGTAAATTAAAGTGTAAAAATTAACTCGGGATATGAATAATCCATCATATGTAATAAAGAACTAGAAAATCATTGGAGTGGATTAAGAGTTAAGATGTAAGTACTTTTTTTTGAAGTCGTAAAACTTTAATTAAAATTTTCTAAAATTATAAATAAATTATTAATAAGAATTGTCAATAAAATTATATTGAATAGAAATTTTATTAAATACCTACATTTATCGCATAAAAAATATACTTCTTCCTTCCACTTTCGAATTATCATCCTTTTTTAAAAAAGTGTACATACAATATGTACTCTTTTCTTGTAATTCAAATATAATAACCCTAATCGCGTGCAACCCATTGTGCTTCGATTCTACCAGTTTTTTCGTTCGCATAAATTCGTGCACTTGCGTAAATATGTTTATACATGCTGGCTCGATATGAGACGATTAATTTTTTAAAATAAGATGCGAAATCATTCGCATCGTTCAACGTTGCGATCTTCCTATTTTCATTTGATCGACTTTACGAATTATGAAATTCCCAACACACGAAAAGAGAACAAAGAAAGTAAGTCAGCGAACAAGAAAGAGAGAGAGAGAGAGAGAGAGAGAGAGAGAGAGAGAGCAAAACGAGCAAAACAGTAAATACTTCGCTCTTTGGAGTCGACGTGAAACCGTTACATCGTTAATGGTATCGAAGCTTTACCTTGCGAAGGTTCTGCTTGGTTTCATTACAAAGATGTCATGCGCAGGTACGTCGCAGTTATACCCGCTTTTGACGTCCCGCTCACGTTGTATACACACTTGGCGTTAAACCGGAACGGCCATGGTGCGTCAGGAAAATTATGAAATGCTAAAACGAAAACGAATTTCGCGGGACCGAATATCGTCCCGATATTTGCAATTAACTCTTTTATTTCGCCCGCGACACACGCGCGTTCCCAGTTAGCGTATGCGAGCGATAATATTCCCTGCGATCAAAAATATCGGTAACTTTTCCCGAAGCCCGAACTGCGGAAATTCGAACTGCACCTATCTAATCCCGACAATAAAAAAATCTGCGCTTTCAATTAACGAAGCGATTTGTCCCATTTACCGGGTGTATCGGGTTAGCGGGGCACAAACGCGTTAAATGAACGAACTTTTTCCACGGGACTAACGAGAGGATAATCGAGGACGTCATCGCGTGCGCGGATAATTAATCATCGCCCTGGTCCATCAACATTCGTCACCCTACGTTTCTACACAATTTTATCTTTTAAATAGTCCGTCACGTGGCCAAGGCGATCCCATGACTGATGTTAGTTCGGGACACACAGTATATTAGTATAAAAACAAAAGTCAAATTATACATAAGTTTGTAATTAGACATTCGTTTGTAAATCGCTTTAAAGTCGACAACTTACTGATATTGTGTTCATTCTTCATTTTCCGTATATTTAAGCATTCGACATTATTATTATCTTAATACTATTATTGGTTTCGTTTTATTCGCATTCTTTTTCGTTACGTCGAGAAATTTCTATTATAGTTTCTTAGTTTTATAATTTAAAATAAACTAATGAAGATCAAGTATAGATCTAAACATATTCTTTTGATTTAACAAAGTAATTATACATTTTTGTGATGGACTACATCTTATATTCTTCTTTTTTTAATTTTATTTTGAAAAATTTGAAGGCTTAAATAAAATCAAAGTTGACTTTTAGTTAATGTATTATTCAAAATAGAAGAAATACGCGAGTATTTTTTTCTTTTTTAGGATAAAATAATGGTTTAGTTCATTGGATTATTTTATTTTATATATATTAGGCAATAACAGTCAACAAATTGCAGGATACATGTAATTGCACGTCATTTCTCGCTGATAATTAAGCCCAAATTTTGGCAATTTCGGTTTCGTAACCGTCACAGCCACGTCAGAGAATTATCATAAATATGATTTCGTGGCTTTGAGTGATAATTTTATTTGTTATTATTATTTTATTTTATTTAATATACATAATAATAATAATAATAATAATAATGCAAATATTTTATTGGTGATTTCTAATCTATCTTTAATTTAAAAAGTTTATAATTTATACAGAACGATTCATTCTTAATATTTCAATTTTTTCATATTTTACATTTATTTAATATATTTTTCGATTATATTTTTAAATCAATCTAAATATATTATATAATTCATAGAATCATATCTAAAATGTCCTAAAATACAAAATAACTAGTCAGTTAGATCTCTTTGTTTTTCAAATCTTTAAAATTTTAATTTTTAATTAAAAAACATTTAATGTTCAAAATTTTATCACATCGCAGCTCTCTTGTTCTAAGCTGTATGTAGGTGACTGACGCAACAAACGATCGATCGACACTTAATATATCCACAGAAATATCGGATGGCGTTCGCAGGTGTGCCGATGGTACGGCCGGTTCGTCAGTGTCAGCGAAAATTGTCGGACACATGGTTAACTATGCGGGGGTTGTTGAACGTTTAGGTGCGCGAATAGGTAGCAACAGTGTACCGATACAATTGCCGGCACTTCTATATAGGCAAGTGAGGTATGAATCTATTTCGCCGTTGCGCATCCTGCAACCGACCTCGACGACACGTGCTATTCAATCATCTGCGGATTATCGATAAAATTTCCTGTAGCTGAAATTTTCAATTCGAGATATATATAATATTGCTAGTAATTTCGACACGGTCAATTTCTTCCAAAGAAAGAAGTACAGAAACAGAGAAATATAACGACATTATGGGCTTAAAAAAAGTGACGGATCATCTTTCATTTCATTCATCATTTAATTTAACTTACATCTCCTAAAACATTGAAGATCTCGATCTTACTTTTATTTTAAAATTAAAATTCTTAATTTAGAAATCTCCGCTTTTTCTAACGACTTTTCTCTTATATGTATATGTTGATTGCGGGTACCTTTTAATTTCGATAATTACTTTGTAAAATACAATTAAATGTGCTAACTCTTCTCTACAATTATTTTGGTACACTGCCTTAGGACACGTAACAAATTTTACTATTATTCTCAGAACAATTTCAGGCTATTCAATGCAAATGTCCATCGGTTCGCGGAACTTACGTGCCACCGTTAACGCTCGCTAATTACATGCTACCCGGAAAAGGTAACTCACGGATGGTACCGCTGTGATGCAAGGTACGCAACGCAGCTAGAGAGGTATCACCGGAAGGTACCGATGAGAGACCAAGAGAGCAAGCGGAGGTCGAGTCTCTCTCCGCGGTCGTAACTCTTGATTCTCTTTGAAGCGCGGAAGCTGCCCGCAACACCTGACTGACTCGACGGACGCGTATATGGCAGGTCGAGCGGAGCAGCAGCGGCAGACAGAGCTCACTGGGGATGAGGTGGGTGAGGAGTGAGACGACGAGCAAAAGCGGAAGGCAACCACCAGGGTGGGCCATGAGTGAGCGAGAGACAGAGAGAAAGAGAGAGAGAGAGAGAGAGAGAGAGAGAAAGAGAGGGGGGAAGGGAGAGAACGGGAATACGAGGAAGTGGAAGGGAGGCAGAAAGAGAAAGATTAATAATATAGGAAAGCCAAAGCCACGCCGCAGCCCCTGACAAGCTTTCCTCCGCCTCTCTTCTGTTGCCAACAGTTAATCGATATAATACTTCGGTATAACACGCCGCACCGACGAGCATACGTGCACGCGTGTACGCGTTCCTTGCCGCACGCGTGTACATACGCGAGTCTTGAATACAGGATACTTTCATCAGCAGTGCACTTCGTAAACGGTGTCCCCGTTTAACGAGGTCTTGTCGCGCTGAAAGCATAATCCTTTCCTTTCGGTATCTACATTAATGATTTATCAAAGTGAGATTTGGGAATATCCGAGTGCACTCTAAATCCAAATACGTGTCATAACTTATTACATATATATAAAGTCATTTATTACTAATAAGTGACTTTATGTACGTATGCTTTAATTTTCCATGTAAAAAAAATACATTTTGATGTGTAAAGTTAATACTTCTAAGCATATATTATATTATGATGTGTGATTTTTGAACTAAATCACACATATATGTAAAGACTTACATATTTGACTTTACAGTGTGAATTTTGATTTTAGCTTGACGTATTTCTGTTAAACGTGACAGATTGAATTATATATTGATTTTTATAATTAGATTAACAATAGTCTTTATAGATTTCTCGAATTTAATTCTTTATGATTTATTATACAATCTTTATATCTATATTATTATAAATATCTATATTATCATAAAATAAAAATCTGATTCAATTATGATTATAATATCAACCCCAAAATTGTCATTATCAGATAATATTATAGTTGCATTATATTATATTATAATCATATCATAATTACACGGAAAGAACGGTTTTGCTGAAGAGTCTAAAAATTTAGCTAAATGCAGGACTGAAAATATTTTGGATTATCAAAATAATTATGTGACGCTCAAGCATGATAAGAAATGTTGCAAGAAATTGAAATTCTAGCGACCATCTTGAGTTTTTCATATATATTTATTTTGATGATTCGACAAAATTATTTACAAATCTGTATCCAGCTAAATTTTTAATTTTTTTAAAATTATTTTCAGATCTCAATTAAATTATTATTTTTTTTTTAATTTTTCTTCAACAAAACTTTCCGTGTATAACGACATTTGTATCATTTCTTTGGCAAAATACGTTTTGTTTCAACGTATTTACTACCGAATTGATGCACTGCAGTTTAATGTAATTATCGGTACAAGTGTAAGTTGCTAGGATGAAACAAGAACTACGCGATTTATACATTATAAGTGGCGTATGCCGAGGAAATGGCAATGCATGCTGAGGGACACACGCGGGAGATGAGAGAGTGTAAAGATCGACAAGCGCGGTTCGCGCGAACATTGCGGAAGCGCGCGGCGGATACGAATTCGTAGCGCACTTCCGCCACGGTTAATCGTGACGTACGCTATACGCCGCCGGGGAACCGATTATTGGCAAATACCGTGCGAAAGGGTGCACCTGACAAGGGTTTTCGTCGCGCTGTTTGGTCCTTATCTTCGTGCTCTCGTCGAAGAAAACTCCAAGTTCCCTCTAGGTAGTCTTTGCCCCACGGCGATTCATCCACCCCTCTCGTCTACGGCATTACATACGTATTCTTTGCGCTTCGATAGTTTGATTCTCCGATGTTTGGCACGATAAGTTCTCTCGGAAATATATATTCACAATGGCTGGTAGATATTACGAGCGATTAGTTTTTAAGGTTCGTTCGATTTTGTCGATAAAACTAATATTTTTTGTATTAAATAATAATGGTACTTGGAAAAATTTTGTACGTTCAAAATTATTATTATTAAACTGTTAAATTTTTTTTTAGTAAACGATAATTTACGAATAGCTAAAGAATGGATAAGTGTCTTGCTGAAACATATAAAAATTCAGCTAGATACAAATGTGAAAATAATTTTGTTGAGCCATCAAAATAATTATTATAATGTGTCCTACATAATTGTAGGACGCTCAAACTGTTGGTTGCTAGAATATCAAAACTTCTTTGCAACATTGCTTATTATACTTGAGATTTCTATGTAAATATTTTAAAATTATTTTCTGTGTCTAAATTTTTAAATACTTTAACAAAATCATTTTTTTTTGTATATAGTGAATATACATATATGTGCCGTAAATCCGTATTCAGGGCAATTTTGACAATTTTTAAATGTTCTAAAATTATGTATTTCTATGTAAAGATTTATATACCCATGTCCAAATATACAAAAATTAACATATTTCGTGATTTTCTGGAATGTATTTTGTATTATAAGGATGTCATTCTTTTCGCATCATAGTTTCACATGTCGAATGGTTGAATACGTTGGAAAGGTCAAAACATGGTATTTCTCATTAATAGCGGAATCGATACAAGAGCCATGCACGTGAAGTTCTTTTGGTAAAAATTACGGTATAATCGTAATGTTGCAGTGCCGACTAAAATGACAGCAGCTTTGTGCAGCACGCGATTTCCTAGTTATCATGTTCCCAATATTACGAGGCCCATAGCTTTGTAACGCGAACTTTACAGACATATGGCCACGTGCGATTATGTGCCTTTTGAATTTATTTTAATGCTCAAACACACATGTTCCGCAGAGTTACACGTTGTTCTTCAGACGTTCCGCACAATCAGGCTATTATTTCTCGTGTAAAAATACTGTCATTACGAATGTTCACAATTGCACATACTGTCACACGATAGCTATTTTTAAATATCGCGTAAGATTGAAAGTACATGTGCGAGTATGTAATTTATTTTATAAATATAATACTAATATTTTACAAATATAGATTTTTCTTTTATCTATAAAATTACATATTTATTAATTATACAATTTTTATTATATAATTTTTAATAAACCTAATCTTCCTTTTATAAAAAAATGTTAAGATAATAAAATTATTTACGATTATTAGAACATGATAATCATGTCTTGACATGAATGTCTTGTAAGAAATGTATAGAAATAATAAATTTAATTTTTTTTTAACTAAGTTGAAAGATAACGTCTTCAAAATCTACGAAGGAGAGTTACACATCGAATAATTATTTTCTATGTTGAGAGTTTCGCCGCAAGTGTTAAAAAATTTCCCGAGAAAGTTCGAGTGGTATATAACTATAACTTATAACGAATTCTCACCTCCTGCCTGATCGATGTTCACGCAGCGTGCCAGATTAAACCGCAAAAAAAAATCCAGAGAAGGCGGCGAGCTGTCGATCAGTCACAGTTTCGCGATCGCGGGCTTTCACGAGCGCCGTGGGTGCCCTCGCGAGCGAATGTCGACGTTGCGCTTCATCATGCAGAAATGCATTCGTCTCCGATTTTCGGTATCGATCGAGAGATAAACGTGCGTCTCGCGCGTTATATATCCCGTGGACGCGATGTGCAAATGTAAGAAAAAAAAAACAACCTAGCGTGTCTTCGTACAAGGACGAGAAGAAAATTTCGAAAACACCAGAAGATAGAAGGGAAATTTCAATAAGTATAAAAACGAAGTTGAACTACGGAACGCGCGAAAGTAAAAAAAACAAAGAATTCTGACAAGTAAAAAATTTCGAGGACGCTTAAATCGCGTAATAAACGAAAATCTTGAAGGATTGATAATTGATACTGAAAATGCAACGTCGTAGAGCGAATGTCGAAGCTGCGACAGAGCAGCGCGAACATGCGCGACGCACGGACGGCAGTCAGCGGCCAACTGAGGTCTCATCGGAGTCCGGAGAATCGAAAGGATGACGCCAGGCAGCCAGCCAGCCAGCCGGTGGCGGAGGAGGTGAATCCACCACGCAACCTCCAACCGGCCTTAACCTGCGACACTTTTTTCTCTAGGCGTGATGATTACAATATCCGGTATCGACGATGATTTCACCGCGTGTAATGGTGATAGAAACAATTTGCAAGACACCTGGCGGAATTATCTCTGGTCGATTGTATGTGCCTATGTAGAACCGGAACATCCCACGCGATGTGAATTCTGCGAAGATTACGCGATTGAAATTATTCAGTAGTTCTAATAACGCCGATAATGTTCGAGACTGTACGACATATTTGCGTGAGAAAAAAATATAAAGCATAATATGCGCTAGAATTCTAGTAAATTTTATGGAATTGGCAGATCCATAGAGGAACAGGCGCTCTCTCACTTATGTAAAATTTACTTTACTTTTTGATAAATGAGCGATCGTTGTATGACGACACGTACTGTAAGGTATAATATTTTTACATTTCGTAAAGTAAATGTATAAAATTACCATACATCTCAATAGAATTTACTTTGACGGGTATTTTATAGCGCTGATAAAATTTATTTTAATGTAAAAAATACAAGTGTATAAAATTTGAGAATTGCTCGTTTGTTCACAGTCTTGAGAATAATATGATTCACTTTACTGTAAATAAAATCACTTGACTAGGTTTATTATAATTGCAATGTATTATTTACATACCTTACACCTCTAATATTTTTTTAGGCAAGTAAATTATAAGTTTGGTAAAAATAGCCAGAAAATTTTTACTAATCTTGTAAGGTAAAAATTATTCAACCATTTTTTTCCATGTGGAATTTATATTTAAAAAACGATTTCATAAAGCAGGCGTTTTTTGCAAAGGTTTTCTGTGTTCTCAGTTTATCCTCAAAATCTTTACTTATGATAAAATATTCTGTTTTTTAAGCACTGCGCTTATCTTTACAATCCTGTAAATAATTTCAGACGTATATCTTTGTCTTTTTTTTGGTAATGAATATTAATATTCATACTTCTAGAATTAATAATAAACATAATATAATGTATTAGAGGGGACAGTGAAAAAATTGCGAACTTGATGAACGTGAACGATACTATTGCAGTAATCATAAACTATTATTGAAGTAATCATAAATATGAAATAACCACTTATTTTTCGCGTTCAGTGATGGATATACCAGATATACGTTTATAATTAATGTTACATTATAATACGGTGTACAAGTATGAAATGACAATTTGAGAAACAGATGGCGCACCAATGCAATGTGAAGTACAAAGACATTATATTTAACATTATACGCCTTTTTATTGTATCATCAACAAGTGTCAAACGCGCAAAGTGATTTGATTGAAAAGTGTTTGCATAGTATTGTGTTGCTGTGTTTAATATGACGAAATTTGTACCAAATAAGGAGTATTCGCGGAGCATTAATTTTTTGTTTTCATTTGAAGAAAACTGCTGCGGAATCATACCGATTACTTGGAGAAGCTTATGGTGAACATACTCCATCGCAAAAAACGTGTGAACGATGATTTCAGTGTTTCAAAATTGGAGATTTCGATGTTACAGATAAGGAACACGGAAAACCGCCCAAAAAGTACGAAGACGTGGAATTGCA
>Ga0157364_1003963_pt1 | contig 14593 bp, 10 predicted proteins | sample AttsexASBM2_FD_111476 | JGI IMG/M metagenome (GOLD analysis project Ga0157364, IMG submission 111476) | Fungus gardens microbial communities from leaf cutter ant in Ribeirão Preto, State of São Paulo, Brazil - Atta sexdens ASBM2 | ecosystem: Host-associated > Fungi > Mycelium > Unclassified ... | reverse complement strand
GCGACAAAAATCGCCACACATTCGATCGGTAAGAGAAGTCTGTCTCCTGACGTTCTATCATTTGAACAAAAAACAACACACCACCTTCTTACACAGCGCTGACGAAAAACTAATTTGTTGTATCTGTGAATGTGTTCTTAATACACTCAAAAATAACATCTCGCTCGAACGTTATGAAAAAAATCGGTTAACCAAGTACAAAGCTCTGCGACGTGGCAAAACGCGGAAATTGGATGGATAAAAGAAAGCTGTTAGCGCAGTGAAGTGGATTTTTACCTTATATTATCAAACCTATATTATCGTTAATTACCTTTTTATCGTTAATTATCGGAGGAACGAAATAGTGGGAATAAAACGCTATGGAGAGAGCCAAAAGAATGGTTTTAATTTCGACGGAAAATCTTTAGAGAATACTACGTCAGAATCCGACATCATTCGCTAGCGGAGAGTCAAAGAAAATCGCAGTGCCGCAAAATTCGGATAACACCGCGAGCACTAATACAACGCAAATTCTCAAAACTCATCTAACACGACTCACTGCAGAGATGAGTATTCTTAAGACTCTTGAGTCGCGGCGGCCATGTTGAATCGTGATGTCAGAAGCGAGGAATGACAAATGTAAATTTATGTTGCAAGCCATTTGTAAATAAAGACAATTTGAATAAATCTAAATGATGAGATTGCTTTAAAATATCTGTACCTAAAATACCTAAAAATGGACAGAAACTGTCCTTTTTTCCCCTTAATAGTCAATAAATGGTAAAAGCAGGTAAAGTGAGCTTAATTTCGGGCAGAAACATACGATTTGAACAGCTGTTCAAATGAATGAAATATACGCTTTTACGTATCAAATTCCAAGATAACTATAGTTTCTGCTTAAGACTTTTTAGGACTTTCACAAGTACGAGACACGTTACATTTTTACAATTAAGTAAATAATAACGAAATGGCATACAGCACAAAGTTCGTCATCGAATACGTCACTTTTCCACGCCTATAAGTTCATTTATTATGGCGAGGCGCTGTAACACAAAGGCGCTGTAAAACAAGCATAAGTCCATGTACATGTGTTCGCTTTCGGTGCGCTGAGAACACATGTACATAAGCTTGTGTGTGTGTGTGTGTGTGTGTGTGTGTGTGTGTGTGTGTGTGTGTGTGTGTGTGTGTGTGTGTGTGTGTGCGTGTGTAAGACTACCAATTTTGCCACATTTTGCCAGACCGCCGACTGATTTTGAATTGCATGCTGACTATTTAGGAACCTTAATTCTAACTGGCCGTGTGACGAAAGTGAGAGATGGAAAATGTACAGAGAGGCATTATAGCGATATCTGCGATCCAAGAAACGCAAAGACATAACAAAAACGAAAATGCAGAAGACCGCGCTATACGAAATGCCACATGATAATGAGATGACAGCATTTTTCACGATCTCGCAAACATCCGATATACCGCCACCATATTCTATCAGTAATGCCAATATTATTATGAAAAATTTCGAAATTTCGAGCGAGCATAATCATGCGATAAAAAGCATTGAAGAAATAGTGGAAACCGAAATCTTATCATAGGCATGCCCGCTTACTGATGAAATATTTGCTTCGAAAATATATAAATATTTGCTGTGTCTAATAGAATTAGTTGAGACGAGCATGGAATCGTGATTATAGATGGTAACGTCATGAAAAATGAGTCGAATATCATTGATTTGATAAACGACGCAATGCGCGAGAGAAAAAATGAAAACAGTGGATCAGTTTGCACGATTATTCTGTGCGTTGAACATACTTTCTGCACTGGTGAGAAATAAAGGATTATTGTCTACGTTGTTATTGAAAACAGTAAAACTTCGATCTCGGGCGAATTTCATGCCGATTATATATCGAGAGTGCTAGGAAGAAGAAAAACGTAAAAATTACGAACAAGAAAAAGATGAAGAAAATTTGCTGATTCTTTCTCATACACGAAAAATGATCCCCGTATCTTTATAGACGGGAAAAAATCGATTACTTAAAAAAAACTAAAATAACGACGTTTGAAAAATTATATTACAATCCGTTGCGTTATGCTATTCGGCGGTAATAATCTAACTCGTCCTGTTAAATCGAATTTCTCATGGTGAGAAATCATGCGCTGACTCGAATCGTAAGATTCGCGTATACGTTGCACCGACTATAGCACGTAAATTTCTACGATTGCATTGTTACAGCGTAACAAATATTGACATGGGAAGCAGATTTGATCGAGCTTTGAAACCTGAAACGTTACAATGACTGCTATTCTGTTAATGATTATCGATGTACTAAATAAATAAATATCTGGGTAAAATTGTTACTTGACAATAACAACAAATGATAAAAGCTTTCCAATGCACATTAGCGAAAAGCAAAGGATGCGTACCCGTATACTTACAAACGAACAAGGGTAAGAATTTATCGCGCAACCAATGCAAAAATTTCTTAAAGAAAACGACATTCGTAACGCGCAATCCAGATCAAAGCCGCCATAACAGTACACTAAAGGAAATGTGGCGTTATTTTACGCATAAAAATACGCTACAATGTTTTGCAGGATTGTGTGCGCTTATAATTACACGCGTCACTCGTCCACGTCCGAGAATGCAATCTGCGATAGTAACGAGAGAAAATGCATGTATCATTTGTGAAAATATAACTTGTCATTGAAAAAATGAAATGTTAAAAAAACGGGTGCGAAAGATTAAATATTGCGTTGGAAATCTCGTTCGCATTAATAGAGAGGAAAGTACCTTCGAGAAAGGATATGAAACTAAGTGAAGCAAGAAGATTTTTCGAATTTACCGTGTTCTCGATTAACGAAACCCTTATGTGTACGAATCGCGAGATTTAGCGGGTGAAGTCATAGACGTATTTTTTATGAGCAGGAATTAGCTCGAATTGAGAAAAACTAAGAGGAAGAAGTTTATCGTCAATCATGTGATAAGAATAGGGGACGAGAAGCTAATAAGCAACTGCTAGTTGGCTGGTTATTCCAGTAAATTTAATACTTGGATTTCGAGTTTAATGGAGGAGGAACAATTTCTTCTGGTGCTTCTGAGTAACAATAGTATGCATCATTTTCCAAATAATACATTTTCGTCTTTCACTACGGAATTACCTTACTCTATAGTTGCACGGACAATGGGAAATTGCAATAAGTGATTCAATTTCCCTTACCTTTTTACATATGTCATAAAGAAAATGTGATCAGATTCGTCAATGTTAAACTCGATGAGGGGACGAATGGGCCGTTTTCGGCAAAAAGAGGTTGCATTTCATTGGACTTTACAATGATATTCACAAGCTTATTGATACGTGTAAAAATGCTGAATCGCATTTTTATTTTGAACAGCAAAAAGCGTCTGGCGGCAAAATCTTTATAATAAGTATTAATTGCGATAAGAAAATCACTACATCATAAACTTTTCCGATAATCTTCTACAATGCTTGGTTTCTCATCAGCAATTTCCAATAAACATCAATTTTATTCCAAGCTTACGATACATAAACCTAATTCCATTAAAAACACAAGAGAAAACTTTTCTTACTCATGGATTTGAAAAGACAGGACAATTTCTGGAATAGTGAACCCTACAGCTTGTGGCGCGCTATCCCCAATAAAATGTTCGTTTATTTGTGAGCCTCATACAACAGATAATCGAGTCCATAGAATCCCGTCATCCAGCATGGGTGATCCTCGAGGACTCTATAGGGTTCGGCAATGACCCCAACCTGGCAATCCATCTGGAAAAGATGATATCCTGCGTCTGGCCGCAATGATTTAAGTTTGCCTGTAGCAGCCTACAGGCCATTTGGGGCTTCAGTTAGAGGTTTTTCTAGGTCAACCCATCGTCTCTGCCGGAGAGTCTCTCGAAGCAAACTCCTTGCTCGGATTAAGTCGGAGAATTGGCTTCTTTGTAATGCGGAGGCGAACAGTTCCGGCACTAGTTTTAATTTTTCAGAAATCGGATCCACCTCCATCGGCGCGACTGACTGGAAGCCTGAAGGTTTCCCGGAATTTTGAGCTGATGCTAACATCGTTTTATCCCCTGATGACGAGAGAGGAGTATCAGGTTTGTTTTCCTTTTTGGCTCCCTTGCAGGCTCGGCCACCAATACAATGGCCGTAGGCACGATCGGCCTCTTTATATTGTACTCTACCGCGGAGGTATTTATTTCTCCGCGGAGTGCGCCTCGCTTCTGCACCTAAAGAGTCCATTATCGATCTGTGCGATGCTTCTTACGTTTCGGAAAAGCCACTCTGCACAAATCTCGACATTATGTGCTATGTACATATTCCTTCAATATATAGAAAAATTTTCGAGAAAAGAAACCATTTTAAAAAATGCCAGCAGCGTAAAGATTAACTTAAAAGATTGAATTGCTTAATATCTAACAATGTAACACAATTGATATTTTATAATAATGTCTTAATTTTTGTACGACCATTTGATAAAATTTATGCGAGTGTCCAAAGATTCATGAAGGTAGTATACCCATACAGCTCAGAAAGATTGCAAAATGATTGCAGATATCTCCTTGCAATGTTGTAATATTCCAAATAAAATGCGCAATATATTTACAACATTATCATGTTGTAAATTCATACATTTTTATGATTCATAGCATCATAAAAATGTCCGTCTTCAGCAAGCTTGCGCTGTAATATCATAGCAATGTTGTAACGCAATGTATTTGCAACTATTAGTGAGGTTGTATTATATAACACATACAGTCCTTGCATAGAAAATTACAATTGGAAGAATTATGTTTAATATTTACACTTCTAATAAACTATACACAAATAAAAGTTGTGTGAATAAGAATATATTTTTGTTTAATGACATATTTTTATAGTTTATTTATTTTATTTATTATTATTTTTATTGTTAAAAATGAAAATTTTTTTAGTGATTAAAAAATTTACGTTTTTTTTCTTTTATGATTACTTTAAATATTCAAAATAATTTATGTAAAGTTTTATTGCGATTCACTGATTAGTTACAAAAATATAGAACAAATAAGTATTTTATTTATTTACTGGACAACTAATTCATGCATCGCAATGTAACATAAATAATCTCGAGTGTAAGTACGCATAAAGTATAAAATATATGTTTATACATATGTAATCTATTTTGTACATATTCTTAACTAATGAAATGGTAATAACAAATTCCAAGCATTCTATTATATTTCACAATATTCAAAGAATTTTTTAAATCCAAATATTCCAAAAAATTATGAAAGTTGATTATAAAATTTGAAAAATCTTGTCAGGCGGCGACGAAAAACAAATGTTTCAACAAACTAATTCTTAATGGTTCCCGCACTGGACGCAGAATTACTTGCCGCACGCAAAATGCAATGCGTAATCAATAAGTTTACAACTCCTAACATGTTCATTGATTACTGCGTTGCATTTTATTCACGAGGTAAGCGTTTCCACGTCCAGTGTACAGAAGCCATAAATTAATAGAAATAATTAACAATCATATAACGTGTAATTGACGTATGTTTCCACATATGACAGCAGTTCATTACCCAAAAGCCAAAATGTCTTTTAAGTAATGTTTCTGTAACAATGCTGCAAGGTTTTTGTAAAATCTTGCGTCGTAATATGTATTATATATTACAATTCGTAATTACCTACAATGTTGCAACAATATTACAGCTCAATCTGCTATATTGCAACATTTCTGCAATGTTACTACAAGTTTCTATGTTGTATCTATCTAGAAAAAAATGTTTCATATATAATTATATATAATTATATAAGAAATTGATATATTTTATAAACAATATATAATTTTATATAAATTATACAATATATAATTTTATATAAAATATGTCCATTTATGTAACATTTTTTCCTGGATAACTTTTATTCAATAATTTATTTCAATTAGATTTTACAATTTATATTGCAAATAAAAGTAAGGGAAGTAAAATTTGGCACGGGACTTTTCCATCTTGGATATAATTTCATTTGTCAGGTATGTTCTATATCGAATAAAAATGTAAACATATATTTAATAAATATATATAGATACATATAATAGAACAAATTTTTCTATATTCAATCCTGTAAATAACTAATTGTAAGTGGCAAAATAATATTGGAATCAATTCTCAATTAACTGCATTTGTATTTTGCATTGTTATTTTACATATTTAAAATCTTCTTTTATATTAAATATTTTCAGTTTAACATTAATATTTTATGTATGAAAAGCATTTTTGTTTCAGTTTTACGACACACTTTTGACCGTTGTGGTGACTTTAATACAGATGTTTGGTCCTATGTATTACGAAGAATATAATTAGCTCGGTAGGCAATGCAACACGTCCGATATTTGTGTCTCTCGTGTTACTTATAGAATCACTGCGTTACGAGGATATGGTCAAAAAATAGATTTCTCTTAATTTGATAACTTTATTTGATTCTCCTCGTGTGCGGGCGATCGAAATTACATTAAAAAGAATGCTCCACCACAGAAAAAAATGAATTCCTGATTCACGTATATTTTTATTCTTGAATGCTATTTACTTTCATTTATCAAGTATAAAATATTCTCTTCAATTATACAGATTCACTAGCATCAATAATGAATAGATTTGGGCGAAGTATATTTTATTCTTAAAATTGTATTTTTGTTTCTAAAATCATTATATATGATTCTATTATATATGCTTCTAACAAATTCAATCGCATTATTTAAAAACTATTTATTCTTAGATTAAGAATTATAAATTTGAAAATTCGCCACCAGCGGCAACAATGTGTATAAGGAACCTTTAAACCCTCAATAATATCAAGATGTTGGAAGTGCATAGGTATAGGGAATGACAATCGACGGTTTTGTGTGTAAAATGTTGCATTTGTGAAACATCTCTAAATGTGATTCAATTTTTAAGGATGGATAAAATATTCAGCTTATCCTAATATTTTTCGTCCAGTTATATTGCAAATGGGGATGTGCGAATTGCCGGCCTTTGTTACTGCGACGCAACGAAGAGGCGGTTGCTCATATAATACATACAAATTCGGGGATCTGCCATCCACAATTAAATGGGTGAGAAGAGCAATGAATCCGCCGCGGGGGATCCGCCTGTATATGCAGCCAGCATTCTCTATCATTGTGACAAGGTTAACTGTCTATTTGCATCCTTATTTGCAATATGACTAACGGAAGTATTGGGTATTTAGAACGGTCTCATTTCAATTGCTACATTAGTAGAGAGGATAATCCAAGTTTGATCCAGTTTTTCCTTGGGACTTTGTACCCGTACCTAGGAGGTATGCTCTATAAATGTGACACTTTGTTTACAAAGCTATTGTCATTTACTGCAGCATTAGTTTCTGTCATTTTGATGTTACTGAAAAGCATATTAGTTTGAAATAAGTTGATAAAAGATATCGAATATAAAGATATCGAATATAAAGGCATTGAAGAAAAAATAATGCTAATATAAGCATATTTAGTGTTAAATGAGTGCAATTTTATTCTTTTATTGAAATGAAATTTGTTTTGAACTACTATTAAGAATAAAATTTATTTTATTTTGCGAATAATTTATTCTTAATCGGAAAGTGTTTATTCTTGGCGCTATTCCAAGCATAATATAAGCAAATATTCTTTGATTAAAGCATTTATGCATTTCTTTAAGAACTCATTTTTTTGTGTGATTTTCGAAAAGCGTAAGAATAACCTTTATTGGATGCAGCAAACGATGTGATTGTCTGTGCAAACGATAGCTCCTGAGTCAATTTGCTATTCTGTAACTCGTTACTGTCATAACGATGAGTCATAGAAGCACATACATAGAGGCGAAAATGGGATCGATACTTGAATAATATTTGTCAAGATCGAGGTTATTGGAAGTATTTCTCTTATTTTCATTTTTTCACTAAAAATTCATTTTTATATAAAAAATGAAAATAAGAAAAATAACTTTCTATATCCTTAATCTTGACAAATTAATTTTATATAGATCATGATCGTGAACAACATTCAAAAGGTTTCAGCCGTTATTGGATGTCTTGGGTAATAGTAATGCCGGCCGGCTGTACTGTAAATTTCAAGATCAAAAAAATGTGATCAGTAAATAGATCTTTTTAAACCCTATAACTTTTGTCTGAAACATTTTTCTTAAAAATGCTTCACTTTCGAGATGTTCGACCGTTTCCGCACCTTTGATATACCCTGTATAATTACGAACAAGTAATTTTTTTTTATATTCCTTCCTTCCTTGATTTTTTCTAAAATAAACATTGCAAAAATTATCTCTTTATTATTTATTTTTATTAATTATTTTTTTATGTTCACTCATTATTACTATTATTACACTATAAAGTAATTTTTAAAAAATAAAGATTGACATATTCAGGAACCCCATTGCCCCAGGCGAATATCTCAGAAACTAACAATAAGAGAGATACAAGAAAAAGTTTTATATGAAAGTTGTAGGTTTTCTTGGGAGAAACAAGATGAAAATAACAAATTTTGAATAGGGGGCATTACCAAGGTCAAGTCAAGTCAACATGAATTTTTAAAATAAAAGTTCCATTTTTTATTGCATATTCTTGTAGCACTTCCCCAGAGAGCTTTTCAAACAATAATAAAATATTTTTTTAAAGTATTTTTCGAGTTATATAAGGCCTGAAAGTTACAGTATCGCCGGCATTAACATTACCCAAGGTAAATATGGAGGTTATTCACAATTAGTCGGATTTAATCTCTTGTATTGCGGATGTGTGCATACGTGTGAGGAAAGGGAAAGAGAGTCAAAGTTACACATATTCTGTTCTTGTTTCTATTTGTCAACTGGACTGATTATGTTTGATAATCAATCTGCTCCAGATTGACTACGTATTTTTCGTGCTTAGCATTATCCAGGATAAATGACGTGAACGTGACGGGGATTTCATTCCATTGGGATGCTTGATTTACGTGAGTTTCCTTACCTCTCACGTGCATGCATATGAGTGCACGCGTGCGAATATGTTTCAGTTTCACGTTATATTATTTATAACAATTCTTCGAATGTGTCTCTTTTACGTTTATAACATCTGAATTTGCTTTGTAAATGCTGAAATTATTCTTTTTAATACTTCAATTAGAATATTTCGGCGTACTGCTCTTATGCAATGTTTTAGCTCTTCAGACATCGTGAGTATTCCTTCATAAACAATATTTTTGATATAGCCCTACAAAAAAAAGTCAAGGAATATCAAGTCAAGTGATCTAGGCCAAGCCACGAAATCATTTCGTCCAATCCAACATCTTGTATACCTCCGGTCTGCAAAATTTGATACGAAGTCTTTTACCGTTATCAAAGAATGCTTGAAGCGGTATCCAAAAAAAAGTTCGACATATTTTTCAACATATAATTAAAGCAAATTCTTACTATCCATATCACTTTATCAAGCACTCTTTGATAACAATAAAAGACTTCATATCAGATTTTGCAGATGGACAAATAGCATTCGATTGCACATTTTTTGACCGCGTTTAGTGATGAAATGACTTTCCAGAATATCGAAGAACTAAACCGACACAATTATCATTATTATTCTCGAATGAATCCGCACTAAGTTCGACATGTTGATAATCAATATCGCTGGAAGGTAAATGTGGCATCATGATCACATTGTGGAGCCATATTTCTTTGAAGGCAATGTTTTATTGGAGCTGAGTATTTGAATCTTTTACAAAATGAATTGGCAGAGATGTTGGAAGATATTATCGTAACACCGTACGGACTAGATACAGAAAGATGGCACGGATCCATACAACGCGCGCATTATAATCAATTTTTGAAATGATAGGTATGCAAGACACTGGATTGAACAAAATGGTTTCGTGGCTTGGTCTCCTGACTTGATATCCCCTGACTTTTTTCTGTGGGGCTACATCAAAAATATTGTTTATGAAAGAATACCCACGACGTCTGAAGATCTAAAACACCGCATAAGAGCAGTATGCCAAAATATTCAAATTGAAGTATTAAGAAGAATAATTTCAGCATTTAGAAAGCGAATTTTGTTATCAACGTAAATGGAGGCTATTTAAAGAATTGATTGTTATAAATAATATAATGTAAAACTGAAGCACACGCTTTGCACGCGTGCACTCATACGCACATGAGAGGCAAAGGGACTCATGTAAATCAAGCAAAGAGATGAAATCTCCCTCACGTCCACATCGTTTATCCTAGATAATGCTAAGCATGAGAAAATGCATGCGGTCCATCTGGAGCTGATTAATTATCAAACATAATCGGTTCAATTATTGAAATAGAAACAAGAACAGAGTACGTGACTTTTAACTTCCTTTCTCTTTTCCCATACAAATATATGTATCATGACTTTGACCTGACATTGTAATGCCCTTTACCCAAAATCCGTTATACTGTTTTTTTCTCCAAGAAAACCTACAACATAAAACTTTTTCTTGTATCTCTCTTAGTTTCTGAGATATTCTTGGGACGATTAAAACGTCCCATTCTTTATAATTATACATGTTTATAAAAATTTATGTTTATATATGTTTATACATATTTATATATATTCTTGCATGAAAAAATGTTTATCGGAGAGAGGGAGAGAGAGAGAGAGAGAGAGAGAGAGAGAGAGAGAGAGAAAACGATCGGGCCTCAGTATATTATAAAAGGAAAACTAGATTGCGATCAACAACAGCGGGGAATCTACTGTATCCATACGCCTACAAACACAAAATGAAGCTCTACATTATGAACATAATTATAACTAATAATCTGTTATTCAAACATCTGTTAAACAAACGAATCAGTTTTTTTTTCGTCTTGAAGATCGAGAGGAGTGATAAACAAAATTATCTGTATCTCAATTGTATCGAAAAGGGCAATCGATTTACGAATAATAATTATTTTTTTAAATAAATAATTGATTATGCTTTTCTACATTGGTTTATATTTTATGTGAACCTGGCAAACGATTTAAAGGAAACAATTTTTTTAAATACCCGTTAAAGTAAACTCAGTTTATACTATCTTTTTTTTCGTTTGTTCCTCAAAGGATTCAAAAATATAAGGGATTAAAAAAAATGCTAGCATCCTACTTTAAGATATTTGAAATTTGTAAACGGGTGCTTTTTCGGGATCGTTTGTACTGCCTGTTGTTTGTGTCGCCATCAGCAAACGTTTGAATCCATTTCATAATTGTATCATATTAATAAATTCAGCAAATATCAATCAACTGGATTATAATAGTTCTAATTTTGTATTCTATTGAATTTTATTTAACATAACTAATATGCATATTGTAATTATTATTTTAAGTATTATTTTAAAATATTTTATGTAATTTCAAATAACATTTTATCAATATTAGAAATTTTAAAGAATGCATTATAAGATAACCTAATAAGTAATAAATTTGAAGTTAAAACGTAAAAACAAATAACTTAATTCTAATTTAGCCTGACTTCAATTATTTACTAACTATGTGTACATAATGCATATATCTTAATTTTAATGAAAAATTTTTTTAAATTAATTAATTTTAATTAACTCTAGAATGATATTCATGGATATATCCTATGTGATTTTTTACATTGCTATAACTTTTTTATAATATAATTTGAAGATCCGGATTGAAGCTGAAAAAAAAACCTTAACTGTCCATAGATATGATAAGCCTGCAAGGATTTTTTTTCGCGTTATTCTCAATGTGAAAATGCACGAAAGTTCAAAAAGGGTACGTGGGACATATACGTGACTAACTTGTAAATTTTCGGCGTTCTGGTATCCATTTATTTTTTATTAAATATTCATTTACTGAGTTTCGGATAGTATAAAAGTAAGTACACGAAAATATAGAACTAAAAGAATTATATTTTAATGTAATAAATAGCAGAAATTTTATAATTTTTATACAGTCTTCGGAGATCGCTTGGCCGGGGCGGATTTATTTCTTTAGAGCGTTCTCTAAACTAAATCCTAATGAACTTAATTATACGTATTATAATAATATTTATACAATCCTTTATCTACTTATATTATTACTCTTTTATATTTTTGTTCAAACAATAAAATTTTATTTATAAATTGTAAACTTATAATATGTAGATTCTTTAGAAATGTCAATTTTCGATAGGTCAAATAATTATACTTCTTTGAGCGATAATTATACTTCATATTGTATTATTTTTTTTTTTATTAGTCCAAAAGGTTATTCCTACGAATTTTTGCTTGAACATTAAATTTAAAGAGAATTTTTTTATCCAAAATAATATTTTACAAATTTTTTCAACAAAATTTATTTAAAGCATTGTAATTAATTGAAAATAAAATATTATTTGTTTGATTCATATTTATCTATCTTTATCTATTATATATACATGACCTTTAATTTTTGGAGTTATGGAAAAATTATCTTAGATTTTTATGTGGAATTACATCGTCGGCTGTTATAACATTTTGTGTACACACTCTAATATGTATATATTAGAGACTACAGAGTATTTGTAACTTGTATTTGGTAACTGTATTTTGGGATTGTACAGGGTATTTCAAAGTATTTGAAACTATTTTTGTATGCAGATTAAACTGAAGCGGAAGGTCCTCTATTATTTTACAATTTTTGCAATTATTACCCAATGAATGGAATGTCTGAATAATAAGACATAAGACAACTTTAAAATGTCTTTAAAAGTTCTTTGAAAAATCTTTAATAAATATTTCATAAAGAACGCTCAAAAATATCTTAAAGTTGTCTTATGCGTTGATTTTACCCACTTATTCGGCAATTTTTAGAATCTAACTATTGTGAAAATTATAAAATGATACAGGATTATTCGATTCAATTTATCTGCACTCTACTTTATCTGCACACGAAAATAATCCTAAATATACGAGTCATTCTGTATATCATTTAGGATTGCATCAACGTGTATATTATTCTTTCCCATACAATCGTATAGGAGCCTGTTTTCATAGACTGAATGCCAGATAGATTCCTGTGTAAAAAACCTTCCTTGTAGAAAAATTTCCTATGTTATCCTATATATACTTGCTGCGTAAATCCTATAGTAGCTATTAGAGAGAGGTAGCTATAAGAAATTTAGAGGAAATAGGCACAACAAAGAAGCTACCAGGACTATGTGACTCAGTAGCAGAATGGAAATCTACCAACTCGGAGGAGACATCAAACTGCCTGATATTTCGAAACGCCCTGATATTTTTCTCTGTTGTCATCAATTGTTATTGACACAATACAAGCTCCTACAGAGGCTGTGTGTTCTAAAGTTTATTGTCAGTACAGAAAATCTATAGTGCATAACGTATAAACTATAGATTTTCAGTACTTGACAATAATTTTGAAACGCAGCCAGAATCTTATAATTCTCTATAGGAACTCATGAAAAAATCCATGGGGAAACGTGATCGTGTATGTAATGCACCTCATTTGGGACGTCCAATTGAGGCTGCTACGCCAGAAATCATCAATAAAATCCACGATATTATTTTGACTGATCGAGTGAAAATGCACGAGCTTGTTGAAGCCATAGGCATATCACATGGCACAGTGATTTCAATTTTGCACGAACAATTGGGTACGAAAAAGCTATCGGCAAGATGGGTGCCGCGTTTACTCATTGTGGATCATAAGCGCGATTGTGTGACGATTACAAAACAATGTTTGGAGATGTTTCAACGTAATCCAGATAAATTTTTGCGTCGATTCATTACTGTGGACGAAACATGGATCCATTACTTCACATCTGAGGCGAAGGAACAGTCAAAACAATGGACTTCACCGGATGAACCAGCTCTGAAGAAGGCGAAGACCGTAAAGTCGACTGGAGAGATGATGGCCATAGTTTTTTTGGAATGCACACGATATAATTCATATCGATTACCTTCCGTTGAAGCAAATGATCAATGGCGATTATTACGCAGCCTTATTGAATTATTTCAACAACATTTTAAAGAAAAAACGTCCCCATTTGACGAAGAAGAAAGTGTTCTTCCATCAAGACAATGCACGGGTTCATACGGCATCGATGGCCAAATTCAACGAATTCCGCTACGAATTGCTTCCCCATCCATCATATTCGCCAGATTTAACCCCCTGCGACTATTTCCTGTTTCCAAACCTGAAGAAATGGTTCAGAGGAAAGAGATTCACTACCAGAGAGCTCATCACCGAAACAGAAACTTATTTTGAAGGGTTGGACAAATCATATTATTCAGAGGGTTGAACAAATCATATTATTCGGACGGCTTGAAAAAGTTGTGAATCGTTGAATCAAGTGTATCGAGCTAAAAGGAGATTATGTTGAGAAATAAAAATGAATTGATAAAAAAAAATGTGTTTTACTAAAATATGTTTTTTTAAAAACTTATTGACTTGCTCTCGTATGCATATGCATGTGCATGCGCGTGTGTGTGTGTGTGTGTGTGTGTGTGCGCGCGCGCGCGCGCGTGTGTGTGCGTGTATGTGTGCGTGTGCGTGTGCGTGTGCGTGCGTGCGTGCGTGCGTGTGTGTGTGTGTGTGTGTGTGTGTGTGTGTGTGTGTGTGTGTGTGTGTGTGTG
>Ga0157364_1003962_pt1 | contig 14593 bp, 12 predicted proteins | sample AttsexASBM2_FD_111476 | JGI IMG/M metagenome (GOLD analysis project Ga0157364, IMG submission 111476) | Fungus gardens microbial communities from leaf cutter ant in Ribeirão Preto, State of São Paulo, Brazil - Atta sexdens ASBM2 | ecosystem: Host-associated > Fungi > Mycelium > Unclassified ... | reverse complement strand
CTCTAGGGCCGGTATTCATAGTCAGATCTTATATTCAAGATCGTCTTAAGTATAGCCTTAAGAAGTCACAAACTAATCAGAAGGCTGCATTAACGTCTTAAGACATTACTAAGACGATAATTGTGAATTTTGAAAGGAGGTAAAAGTTACAAAAGTGAGCAAAGATTACTAGATATTGACCAATTAAATTATGAATGCTCTTGTGAATTTGCTCATTGTTGTAATTTTCACCTTATTTGAAGATGTACAGGCTGCGGTCAAAGTCTCATTACTAATGCTTTGAAGCATTTGGTTGACTAATTAGAAAAAAAAATTTTACAAATTAATCAATCAAAAATTCCTTTGAAGCATTTGTGTTGACCGTACCCTATATCGACTATTAAGTGGGTTAAAATCATTAGATCTATAAAGTACCGCAAACTCGCATTCATTTTCACGCGAAACGCGGCCATTTCGAATTTATGATTTGTATTATGTGCTTTATTTGGAAAAATGAAGCTGTCAAGTATGTAAATCAATGCTTTTTAATTGTAATTAGTTTATTTATGAACAAAAAAATATATATGAATGCTCAATTTACGTGTTCTTTAGTTTAATACAGATTTATTTGTCGTAGAAGATTTTTTGTACATAAAAGTGCACGAAAGATACGTGTAAGTACAGTTCAGAACTGTTCAGGAATACAAAAGTACACATCACACGTGTGATTATCGCATGAGCTTGGACATTTTTAAGAATTTTTTTTCGATCGAGGTAAATGTTTTTGTTTTGGTCCAGGTTATTTTTTAAAAATGGCTGACTACAATTATGGATTTACAATTGGCGATTTTGCTTAACTCTTATCATACGTCATAAATATCAATCCTTTCTGATAATTCAATTCTTCCAATTAATTCAATCCATTCTTTTCTTCTTCGTTCGTTTTTTTCGCACGCCAAGCCTATAACCTTTTACGGTATTGTTTTTGTACTTAGACACATAACTTGGCATTATTAATTTTAAGCACGATACTGATGATAAACTGGAAAAAAAATCTTGAAGAGGTTTTTATTGTGTTAATATCAACACAATGATGAATTTGCCTTCAACCTCGAGATTGACGCTTGAAAATGTTTCGAAACTATATGGTTAGATTAGCTGCACCCAATTGATTCAATGTGGACCCTAGTATACTTCAATTAATGTATGTGCACTTCGGCCATTTTTACGCGACATTTTTCTGAAATCAATTGCGGTACTTTATAATCTAGTAATTTTAGGTGTGATGGAACGAAAGCGACATCTCGATTGAACTAATTCTGATGACTATTTTTGACCACCTTTTTTGACGTCCATGTAAGTTCGGGCTCCTTATTCTCTATATTTCATGATCATAAAAAGTACATGGTCCTGAGATTACTCAATGCGCATGCGCTAATTAATTTTGTGTTTTGCCATCTCCCATCACTGATAACGTGTCTGTCTGAACGTAGGATCCAGTAAGACCTGATAAGACCGCTGGTTACAGCCTAGTCGAGTTTGATACTTTTCCATCAATTCCTTCGTGTCATGCACTAAGAACTGTTTGTTTCGTTTCTTCTTGTTTTGTGATTCTATCTGCATTCTATCTAATTTTGATCGCGTGTTCGACTGTTTCGAATCGCCACAAATCGCCATTCGTCGTTCGAGATTGTTCGAGACGCCTCAGCTTATTTCAGACTTAAATGGATATAGATTGCATCGCACGAATCCGTGAAATGCTCTATGGAATACGAAGAAATATTTTTTTCTTTATTTTCACCTGATACAAGGTACTTCGCAGAAGAATAAATAACATTACATTTCGCAATCTTTCATATTTTCAAGAAGTATCTAGGTTTTCCTTGCTAGTACGGAAACGGAGACTGTAAGAAGACGTTTGAAGGCGATGGCATCGCAAGAAGCACAGGATTTTCATATGGCGTACGATATGCATGAAAAGTTGAATTGTTTAGGCGTGACAGAAAACGCAGTTAGCTTGAATAAGGTATTTATTTTCTTTAATGAGAACATCATTTTTTACATCATTGTATAAAAAATAAATTTACTTTCAATTTGATATCTTTATTGCATTGTAAAAGAAAATTGTTTATTTTTAGAAAAATGTTTATATACAATCATTAGTCGATCAAGCATTGGAGTTAATTGATCCCACTCCTAATATTCACACAATGTTTATACAATTTAATGCAAGATTTTTCTGGTGTATTTTATCTTCTGTCGAAGTCAAATGGAGTAACAGAATGACAAGGTAAATATTTCTCATGACTTGAAGTATTTTCTAGAAAGGACATAGGTAACACAATAAATCATTACATCCTTGTTGTTTACCAATATGAAATAAAGATGAAATAATTCTATGTTATACTATGTTCTTGCTCATATAAAATATTGTTATTTAGAATATATGCCACTCTTAAAGCTTATAAAATCATTTCATCTTTTTTGTTACGAAATATTAAATATTAAATATAAACAAAGGGATCGTTTGTATATTTTGAAATGCAATAAAAATTACAAAAAGTGATTCACTAAAATATTTTTATCATTAATCAATTTGTTCACTTTTGTAATTTTTATCTCGTTTCATAATACACAATCAATCCAAAAAATAAATAATTACAAGAGCCAAGTGATGCCTTTATATAAGAGGCCTATTCTTTTTAGCTGAATTTTTGCACTAGTTCATCTTTCTCTTTTTCCTTCTTGGAGAGAAAAGGAAGAAAGATGAATAGTACAAAAGTTCAGCCATAAAGAACAAGCTTAAGGTTTGTTTTCTGTTTCTGCACTGGTTGCATTAATTGAAAAAGTATACACTAAAGCATTTTGTGTTTCCAAAATAGTATCAGCGACACTGTTCCAGTGCAACAGAATTTGGTGCACGAATTCATTGAACTGGTTGCATTAATGGCCTGTTTTTTTGGCTGAACTTTTACACCAGTTCATCTTCTTTTTCTCTTCAGGAAAAAAGAAGAGGTGCAAAAGTTTAGCTAAAAAGAACAGGCCTAGTTTAATCACAGAAAACAGATCTTGTACAAATGCAAGAATTTACAATAATAAAACAATAAAAAATATATAAATGATAAGCCTACATACATAGTAAGCCTACATACAAAAATATTTTGTACATCAGTTCTGAATTGCACTAATTCAGTTCTAGTGCAATTCTCATGGAAGAACTGAAAACTATAATGTGCAATTGTTTATAGTTGTGCTGGAATATGTCGCTTTCACTCACGTAATAAGGAATGTGTAATATCACTCAGTGCACCATTACTTAAACTCAGACCAAGGAAGGATCTAGTAGAAACCTTATTGGTAAGTTTTTCGATATTAGTAGTAATAGTAGGAGGAAGAATAGACTAAGTTCTTATAAAATGAGATGTAGGAGAAGTAACGAAATCGAATCGGGAATTTACCAATTATTTTTTCTCATTGTTTGATTGACTCTCAGTCCCGTAAATGGAGCCAAATCGGTCAGTAATAAATTGTCATCTAATTTAAGTCTTACATACACTTAATTAAATTTGTGTAAATATGATCAGTGTAGTAAATAATGCTTCTTAATCTAAATCGGGATCTTACTCATCTCAACTGAGATTGTTATTTATAATTGGAGCATAACTTAAACATAGAAAAAAATCCAGCGTATGTGAGGTGCGGTTGAAATCGCAACCACAGATTACTAGTTTGCAGACCGCCGAGCATTCGACGTCTTATTTGTTGATTATGAATTTTTTTGAAATAGAGTCACCTCAAATTTTTTGATAAATAAATACAGAAATATAATTGTATAAGGATGTTTTGTGTGTGTGTGTGTGTGTGTGTGTATATATATGTGTGTGTGTGTGTGTGTGTGTGTGTATAATATTTTTGTGTGTAAATTGCAGCACGAGATGATCCATGCATATTTATTTTTAACAAATAATGATCAGGACCGAGATGGTCATGGACCGAATTTCTGCAAACACATGCACAGGATAAACAAAGAAGCGGGAACCAATATAACGGTGAACTAATAACCTTTTTATTTTAATATTTAAGAATATATTGTCGAACAGTGATATGTGACTTCAAAAATCCACATTATCATAGATAGTCCTTAAACCTTATTATATCTTATTATATCACTTATTATAACACTTATTATAACAGAAAGTACATTTCAATAAGTTCAATTAATTATTTAAATGTTTTCGTGTTTCGAAAAGAAAAATTTATATTTTATCATAAAATCTAATCATATTAATACAAATGTTATATATCATGAACTCGTTTAGATATTGGAGAATCTTTAAGCTTAATCTGGATTTATTATAAAGATTATTAGAAATATCCGAATATAGATTGGATTGATTTTTTCAAATAGATTTTGAAATAAAATTCTTACAAACAATTTTGTTTGTGCATTTATAATAATAATTTTGTATTTTTAAATTTAAAAATTTTTTTATTCTGTAATAACAAGATTCGTTTATCATGTTAATCGAATATAGATTTATCACAACTTTCATGATGAAGTAAAGCTGTACAAACAGCATTGGTGGAAATGTAACGGACCTTGCCAATACAGACCACCATTCTTTGGAACAGTTCGACGAAGCATGAATCGTCCGCCCGGTCCAACAGACTTTTGGTGGCGTGAACATCAACAAAATTGTAATGGTCAATTTGTAAAGATCAAAGAGCCAGAGAATTTCAAATCGCGTTCAAAGCAAAATGATAAGTCAAAGAATACAAGAATAACTGATTGGTTTCCAAAGAGTATTTCGGCGGACACAGCTATACCTACAACTTCAAAAGCTCTTAGTAATAACGACTCTAAAATATTTATTCAAACGGACAATGTTAAGCCTAGTACAAGTAAAGACAATGGTGGTACAAATTCGTCTCACACTGTGAATGAGAAAGATACTCAAGATCTGTCGTTGGGAATGAAGAAGCTTGGCAACAGTAATAATAATGTACATAGTTGGGGTACCAGTGGCCCGAGTGAAAACGCAAAGAAAGATGATGCAAAGAATGTTTCTAAGACTCCCAAGTTTTCTTGTTCTGGTGTTCTGGGAGGCAGTAGTAGTGGTCAGAGTAATCTTCTAACCAAATTCAAACTAAATGACAGTAAAAATCCCCTATGTGAATCAAGTAAGAGAGATTCAACCTCGATATCGGTTGCGGGACAAGCAGCTGCTAATGATTCGATTTTAAATCTAAGTCAACCAAGAAATAATTCCGTACCTTGTCCTATATGTAACATACCTATGACTTTAGAAAATATATATAGACATATAGATTTATGCCTAATAAATGATAATACATCATTGATTGATGAGATTAACAATAATATTAATAATAATAACAACAATGAAGAGTTAATGTTACCTATTCGAACGTTTTCTACGTCGGTGACGGAGCAAAGTGTTGACACAAACACAATTTCTAATAAGCGCTTAAAATTCGATAATTCGAACGATACAGTTGAATGTGTCACTTGTCCCGTTTGTAATAAAAGATTGCTGGCCACGGATATTAACCAGCATCTTGATGAATGTCTATTAGAAGCAGATACAGCTCGTAAAGCTGCCATTCCCTCCACCTCTCGTGCATCATTTGATGATAACTTAATTTCTATAAGCAGTTCCTCTAATTCTGATTTGGATAATTCTGTATTGATGGAGGAGCCACAACCAAGTACTAGCACTTGTAATAATGACGTAGTGGAACATAAATGTTTAGTTTGTAACACACAGATCGCACCTGAAATATCATTAAATGAACATCTTGAAGAATGCATTGGAAGTGTTTTTAATGACGACATAATAATAGACGATAAGGAGGATGATAACGATGATATGCTTGCTATAGAAAATAATTCCACGGAAAGTAAATATCCCTGTCCAGTATGTATGCAAATAATATCGGAAAATCTTATGAATCAGCATTTAGATATGTGCCTTAAAAATGAATAAAGTGGTCTTGTGAACAGAAAGAACGACAATGAACTATTTTGCGGATAATGAAATGGTTTTTTTATCTAAATAAGTATCTGAATAAATATCTTTTCATATATATATATATAATTTACTTCTTTGCATATTACGATTTTATACGAGACAGACTAAAAAAAATATATTATAATAACAAAAACATTATTAAATATGTGATTTAAAAAAATGTTTATATATTACTTGTCATTTATTAAATAGAAATTTGAAATACATTATAACAAAACCTGTGTTATAAAAAAAGGCACAATTTACATGCCGAATGTAATTATTAACAACGCTTGTATAATCTGTATATAATGTGTGTGTTCGTATATATAATTTCATAGATTAAGTTTTTCGATGATTAAGACTGGTTAATAAAGAGTTTAGATTATTTATCTAGAAATCATATAAAATTCTTAGCGTTATTTTTTAATAAATAGTAAACAATACTTAAGGCTAGTAATCAGTTATTATCTAGAGCTTTAATGTTATGTCATTTAAATTAATATGTTAAAGTTGCTTATCATTTGCAAAAGTTTTTTTTTATGGAAAAAAAAATAGAATGATTATAATAGAATGATTTGTGTGTACGTGTGTGTGTGTACAAATCGTTCAGATGTTCGGCTTACATTATCCGGCGCACTTGCTCGTTAGCAACCAGTTTATTAACAATTGAATAATTGATAAAACTGATATGATGTATAATGAAGAAATTTCAAACATTAAAATTCCCGAGTAGTCACCACAGTCATATCTAAAGACACTGGTAGTGTCTCGGCGCTAAGGTACGCGCAGCGATACTGCTGTGGCTACGCGAGCCACTAGGCGAGTTGCTAGGAATTGATTGAATAGGAATTGACGTCAGAAACGAAAAGTAGCACGTTAATTTTTGTTACACGTCATTTGTAAATAAAAACACTTGGATAAAACAAAATGATGAGGTCGCTTTAAAACATTTATAAAAATGAACGAAAATTACGCTTATCCTCCCCCTGAGAATCAGTAAATAATTGTAAAAAAGTGATAAAAGACATAGTAAGTAAAAATAGGCTACGCATTGAATAAAAGCGCTTCACGTGCGCTTTTATTCAATGCGCATGCATAGTCTATTCACGATTTAATATTACTGTGATGACTACTCAGGAGCTTTAATTGACTGATTGATTCGATATCCGAAAATTCGAGCTCTAGTTATATAATTATATAGATACCTTTTTTTGTACTGTACTATTTATAAGATATGTATTAAAAAATGTATAAAAAATGAATATAAAATTATTATTTTGCGATCATTAATATGTTGCATTACATATGTACATCTTTTACTGAGTAAATTAGAGTTTTTCATATAATCGGTCGATATTGGGATGATCGAGTGTACATATTCCACAACTAAATTCTAGTACATGGTTGGAGAAAAAGATTAGAACTTGTTCCTGTGTCCAACGCATATATAAAAAAATATTAGGTAGCAAAATATCGATTGCCTTGTCGCCCATTTTAATCCTGCACACAATTGACATTATTATTTTTTTGTTCTTAAAGAGTAAGAGTGAGATATATATATGTATACATATATATATATATATAAAATAAATCAATAATATGATAGATCCGTTTTGAATATAAAATTTTCAAAAAAATAGACCTTGCATATTATGGATTTGCTTTTTATTTAATATTAAATGTTATTTTCTCTACTTACTTCTTAGTTCCTAATTTATGAAATGCGTAGTCAGATTGCAATTGTATGGATGATGTGGCGTTATATAGGATTCCTCTATCTTTGTCAGCCATAATTCGTGTAGTTCCCGATTCATCAGTTAAATTGACGTTAATCCCATATACACCGTTGGCTGCCGTTAATACAAATCTAGGATTTTCGTCATAACATTGTCCCAGTAATATCACTTCGCTATTTTTAGCAAAGCTATAAACCGTATTATACGCCGATTTTATAGAATCTAACGTTATAATACATGCGCCTAGATTATAACATTATATTAAATAACTTTTAGAATCGCAAAAATATCGTGGCATTTTCATCAATGGACAATTTAAGATAATCAGCATGATATTACGTACTGGAAAACATTCTGAATAAAGGTATTTCCATATACTTATGAATTCTCATTCGTGTCAAGAAGAGATCAATGAAGTGCGAATTGTATTCAATCGCAACTTTATCCCCGTTAAGTTGCAATTCACCAACATTTGAATCTTTCGGAAAAATCGCAGTTATCGCAAGCTGATCGGATTTTCTTGCAACGCTGCTATTACCACCGATAAGATCATATAAGGCATACAATTTCCAAACTAGCTTGGACAAACTCTCTGGTAACTGTCATTATAAATTTGATTATTATATCATTACATATTTGCGTATAAAGTTTTACGAAGTCTTTAAGACTTACATTTTCATATTGTGCTAAGATTTTGTATTTTCGCAAGGTTGACATTTCTTTCGATACTTCGTAACAAGAATTCGTATAAGAAACAATTCTTTTCCCCTCAGACTCATTTTTGCATTCGCCATAAGGCCAGCTTGCCCTTTTACTTTCTTCGAGCTGCTTGCTACTAATTTCACCAATTAAATTAATCGATAGAGATGATCCGCTGCATTTTCCTTTCACAGTATCGGACAACCCCCAAATGAAATTTAATTTAATGCGATAGGACTCACTCGGTTCATTACTCAAAATTTCCCATTGCCATGGCATATGTCTTTCGGCCTCTACGCAAAACTAAATCAATTTCGGTTACATTCAACGTTATTGTAAATTTCATTTAGAATTTTTCTATTTACCTTAAATACGCGTTCATTAGGCACAATCTTAGTTGCTTTAAATTTAATCACATCTGATAACCAACTTGTGGCTTCGTACAATCCAGCTAAATTCCATTGATGAAGAACTTGTGAGGACTGCAGGTCATGGTGCGTCAAAGATAAAATATGACGATTTTCACTTTTTATGTATTCCAATTTCGTCTAATAAAAATCATTCGATATAATGTATGTAATAAATATTGTAGTCACAGGTACAATACAAGCATACGAAATGTATTGAGTTATCCAGAAAGTTCGTGCCGATGTTGAAGGAAAATTGAAACGCAGAAGATTTAAATTTTAGTCTACATTTATTAAATTATATAGATTAAATTATATAGATATATAGTCTACATTTATTAAATTATATAGATTAATCGGCACAAACTTTCCGGACAATCCAATACTTGATGGCAGTCTCTCTCTTTTTGCATCCATGAACAAAGTTCCTTCTTTGATTTTTGTGTGATTTTATACAAATATCTATATCATACCTGTGACGGTCCGGATTTGAGTGCCTCAATATAAGCAGCTAATCCGCAGCTACCTTTTGGCGGCACAAAAGTGAAGTAATCCAAGAAATGCAATCCGATTAAGGCAAATTTCATACTTGGCCATGTTCTATAATTTTTAGAAAAATTGAGAGAAAGATTTATGTATTTCGATGAAATAATAAAAATGAGATATTAAAAGAGATAGTAAGATATGAAAATCATGATAGTGACAAATCTGAATAGAAATAATCTATAACAAAAATTTAAGTGTAAACGCAATCAAATGCACGCATTCCAGATGAATTTTTAAAATTGAGTTTTTCTCCGAAATAAAATTTTATATTAAAAAATTCTATATTTTTACTAATTTTATTTTTTCATATAGAATCATTACTTTTCTGGTTATATTACGAAATGGTTATATATACGAATATCATACAAATAAATATGGATGAGTATAAATAATACATTACTGATAATTGCTTCGATGAAAGGACCAAATATCGTTAATTAATGTTTCATACGATATCATGCTTTCGCAATCAAATATTTTTACTTGTAATCGATCACCTAATTCAGGAAGCCCAACATTAAGAATATTCACCGTCTACATGGAAGAAGAAAAAAAAGAGAAAAATGATTTATATATATATATATATGTATACTCATTGATACAAATTAATATAAATTTAATAGCAAAAGAAATCATATCGAATTAATAATTACCTGCAGATTAGAGGACGGTGACTTTACAACTGTATGTGATACGGAACACGAACGACAAATTCGATTCAACTTTGATCGAACATTAGCACCTCTAATACTCGTGAGCGTTCTAGCATGTACTGTAATTCCTGTTTTAAGATGTTCTGCAATGCGATTTTTAGAATGCAGAATGTTAAGATTGCATGAGACAAAATTTTAAATATTTTGTCTAAATACGAAGTTTTACTTATAAAGAAATGATTTATGGAATCTATTTCTTGGATATTAAATACATCAAGTTGATTGCTTTAATTGTTTTAGCCAGTTAACTAAAACTGATACCTTCTAAAGTGTCGTATGAAATGAATGGTCGTTCGTCCAATCCAAGTGTAATGTTAATAGGAAGATATCCATGTAGCGATTGAACTCTTTCAGCGCTATGCCATAAATCTACTAGCGGATTGTAATTCTCTATTGTTTCAATGCCGTGAACAGATGTGCTAAAAATATTTCACATACATAAAGAAATTTATAATATATATATATTATATGTATAATATATGTATAACATCAATTATTTCTAGCGTTTAAATATCTTTTCGACATGGCATACTTGACTCTTTTTCAATGTTTTTTCCATTACTTACAATTTTTTTTATTACTAAAGATACATACATCTGCTTAGTATATTCTTTAATGTCCAATCGAGCATTTCGATTGGAAAAAAAATTTGTTACAATATCTTCATTTTTATGAAAGTTAACAATTGAATTGAGTATGTCATACATCGATGTGTTATTTTTGTAATTTAAAGGCTAGATAAATTTTACAAAAAGCGTAAGTAAATACATGTAATTATGCGAGATAAATTATACACATGAATACATGAAATATAATCTTACCGCAAAATAATATGGTTGTTCCGTCCAGGAAAATCACGTGTAAAATTACCTCTCATTGAAAACAGAGAAGTTCCCGTCATCGCGAGTCTAACATTGGTACCGAAATCGGTTACTTGCACCGATTCTATCGCCAACGGTACATTTATACGTTGTTGATTAACGTGAAACTCCATGTTATAATATGTTTGATATATGTTATCCGATAAAGAGGACAAGTCTAGAAAATTAAATAAGCAAATGGTGTAACATTGTTACAGAGTCGCGATTATAAATTACAAACTTACACTTCAACCCCTCAACTATATTTGTTTCATTCCAATGAACGCACAATACTGTCTTTTCTTGAATACGTGTAATTATTTCTAAATGCATAGGGCCTTTCATGCGTTCATCCAGTTTGAATTCTTTCAGAATATCTTTTATGTTCGTCGGGTTTTCAAAGGAAGTTGCTAATGAGTGGAAAATACCCTCTGCTTTGATATATAACTAATGTTGTATTAAAAAAGGATATTAAATTAGATCAATTAATATTTAAAAGTAATGCAAATATTTTTGCTTTGGAAACTATATATATATACTTACAGACACATGATTAAGGTGCGTACCACTAGCATAATTATTTAAAGTTACGTATATTACTTCAGGAATATTCGTAGAAGGGTTGGCTATGATAATGCCATGCAACATAGCACCAAATCTTCTTAAAGAATCTTGGTAATCAATCAAGTAATTACCAGTAATCATATATTCATTATTCGGTACTCGAAGTACTCGGCTGAATTGAGTCGCGATTTTGCTTCTGCAAATATCCGGTGGCAGCAATTAAGAATTAAAAAAAAATTAATATATAAAAATATATATAAAAAATATATATATAAATATATATATAATAAATATATATATATATATATATATATATATAAATTTAAAATAAATTAACGTTAAACTAATAAAAAATGAAAGAACAGTACCAATGCGATCAAGCAACATAAATTAAATCAAGACAGTGCGTTAGATTCGTTACGAATACGCAACGATATAAAAATTAATATTTGATTAATATTGCTGTTCTTTCGCTCTGATAAATTTATACGCGTATTTACATGCGTCTGTAACAGGGATACGTGGTGCGTTCCATAGATTTTAGCACCGTATAAAAATAATTATACAAGTGTTGATTGGGCTCGTTTTGCATGTACCAATATAGAGAAATCAATCTGTTCGGCGTAGGACTGGAAACAATAAGCAAAGTTAGTGCAGCGACCCTCATCTCCAAATGTTCGGTTTTATTGAGCAAGATCGGCCAATATACAGGATAAATCTGTAAAAGAAAATTATTATATGTAATTCAATATGAAATGTGATGTCCAGCATGTTCTATATAAAACATTGATCTGTGTAAATCTATACGAAAAATCACTTACAATATCGGGTCTCAACGGTGCTGTGGGAATAGAAGCCCAAGCCGCAAGTACTCGAAAATGTCGCGATTCAGCATTATTGCCGGTAGCTATAGGCTCTAAGAACTCGACGACTTTACCCAGCTGTATGTTCGCCAAACCTTCCAACCAGATCATCTTCTGCTCGTACAAAGTAGTTTCTATAACATGAATCAAACAGTCTTATCCGAATAATATAAATTGCAACACAAAACAGATACATAATACAAATTGTTACATATACCAGTAAATTTATCGAGATATAAGCGTACGTAATCATCTAACATCTCATACGGACAATGTACTAGACAAGTTTTGTATATTAATGTTCCATAAGTAAGAATTGCAGTATTTTGCACCTCCGCGCAGATTTTGCTCGGCAGCGCAAGAAGTGGTTGGAGACTGACCAGCAGTTGAACGTCAGGTTTTTTTATGTGAAACGGTAGTCGCATAAGTAATTGAATCGCAGACATGTCGGATACTTCGTTGTCTTGAACAAGATCTAATATAAAAAGCGCAGACTCTCTACTTCCGACTTGCGGTAGCGCTTCGAGAAACATGTTTCTGTTATGATAAAAAGTACAGAAATATAATTTATCCTACAAATAAAAATGATCATGTAACAAGGAATAATTAAAATATAAATACCGTATCGTTTCTTCTTTATAACTAGTTCCTGAAATGCGAGTATAGGCCTTTTCTAAATCAACCCGATTTAACATACCGAGATAATAGAGAAGCACAGATATCGTTGTATTGTGCAAATTATGAATTTCGGTATCTAAACCAGGATTTTCAAGTCTGTGGCTTAAACGATCTAATAAATGACTTATCTACAATAATTTGATGAGAATTTAATTGGAATAAACATACAAAACAGGCAAAGAGAAGAAAAATAAAACTCACAGATTTAAAAACAAAATTTTTATCCGGTGTACCTCTACCCTGTGTAAGATCTATTTCTGGTAGCTCGTGTTGAAGGACTGTAGTTCGTAAATTATTTGTAATTATCTTATTCGCTATATCCTTCACTGAAGCTAACTCAATAGTTTGTCTGTGTAGGATAAAGCAATTTTTACATCTAATTCATTTAGAATAAAATAATATGAGTATATTTATGTTTGTAAAATATATACCGAACGAAATGATAATGCGCTTCTCCCATGCTTTGAAAAGGTTGTACGTAGATACCTCCAGATGCATTTACGGAGATAATATTGTAAACGAATCCATCAGTTTTTAATTGATACACTCTCTCGCTACTTTTCAAGATAGGATTCTAAGAAATATATAACATAGTATACAAATATTCTTATAGATATCCACATAATTCGATTGTATTAAATAAATATGAAAATCACATTATACAAAAAGGATTTTGTTTTATGTGTGACAAATGATTTTGATAGGTTTTTTTCTATATATTTCAAATCTGTAATTGAAAATAGTTCAACAATAATATGTAATAATAAATGCCTTAATTATTTGACAGCATAAATTAAATATTTCAATTATAATCATAATCATATAGAATTTTGGCGTTTTCTAAATATTCTAAATATTCTAAATAATATTTAATAAAGAGATAATATAGCAAATGGCATGCTGTAGTTGGTGCACGATCCTCCAAAAAAACTATACTATAAAAAAAATTTGTCATGTTATATTTATTTATCTCTATTTTGCAGTAACTTCAAATTCGAGCTTTCAATTCGAGTTAATACCCGAATTTCTATATGACCTATTTTTTTAAACAACTTCAAAAATAAAAAACATGTTTTTTTTACTTTTTCCAATTTTTTTTTTCAAAGTTTGATATTAGAATATTTTCAGTTACAAATTTATAATCTACAAAAAAAGTTTAAAAATGTTGTAGTATTATCAGTAGCGTCGTACTTGATCATCATCAGTGCATTGTACTTTAGGAACATTTGACCAGTAGCGATTAGGATGTCCAATACACATCCGCGGATCGAACGATTTTCTTATCAAACGACTATCGTCTTCCGAACTTACAATGTAATCAATATCACATTTTCCATAATGGTTTATCTGTGAATTATAATGTTCTGTATATTAATATCTTCCACAACATTCTTCTAGAATGTGTATTAATATATTATCCATATTGTACATTTTATATATATATATATATATATATATATATATATATATACACACACACACACATATATATATATATATATATATATATATATAT
>Ga0157364_1003961_pt1 | contig 14594 bp, 4 predicted proteins | sample AttsexASBM2_FD_111476 | JGI IMG/M metagenome (GOLD analysis project Ga0157364, IMG submission 111476) | Fungus gardens microbial communities from leaf cutter ant in Ribeirão Preto, State of São Paulo, Brazil - Atta sexdens ASBM2 | ecosystem: Host-associated > Fungi > Mycelium > Unclassified ... | reverse complement strand
TTTTTTTGTACGAAAATGTCGAGTTTTGAGCCGAATAAGCGTCATTTGCGGGAACTTTTGATTTATTTCTTTAATTTGAAGAAATCTGCAGCAGAGGCTCATAGATTGCTTGTAGAAGCATATAGTGATGCCTTAAGTGAGAGAAGTTGTCGTGAGTGGTTTCAAAAATTTAAGAACGGTGAATTTGACATCGAAGACAAAAAATGTAGCGGAAGACCGAAAGTATATGAAGACGCGGAATTAGAAGCATTATTGGATGAAGATTCGTGCAAAAAGAACTTGCACTTACATTAGGAATGACTCAACAAACAATTTCATATCATTTGAAATCATTGGGATTCAAAAGCAAGGGAATTAGGTTCCATAAGAACTGAAGCCGAGAAACGTTGAATGCGGAAATGCTGCTTGCCAGGCATAAACGAAAGGGTTTTTTGCATCGTATAATCACTGGATGAAAAATGGATCCACTATGATAACTCAAAGAAGAGGAAATCATGGAAACTACCTGGCCATGCTTCAACATCGACAGTCAAGTCAAATATTCATGGAAAAAAATTCATGTTGTGTATTTGGTGGGATTAGCTTGGTGTCGTGTATTATGAGTTGCTCAAACCGAATGAGACCATTACTGGAGCTTTCTACCGAACGCAATTGATGAGATTGAGTCGAGCACTCAAGGAAAAACGTGACCACTACTACTCCAGGCATGACAAAATTATTCTCCTGCATGATAATCCACGATCACATGTTGCGGCGCCGATCAAAATCTACTTAGAAACACTCAAATGGGAAGTTCTACCCCACCGGCCGTATTCTCCAGACATTGCTCCTTCCGACTACCACTTATTCCGATCGATGACGCATGGCCTGTCTGAGCAGCACTTCACATCATATGAAGATATCAAAAATTGTATTGATGATTGGATAGCCTCAAAAGATGAAGCGTTCTTCCGACGCGATATCCACCAGAAAAATGAGAAAAAGTAATGGCCAGCCATTACTTTGAATAAAACATTATGTACCGTTTTTTCACAATAAATACTTAATTTTTGATAAAAAACGGCCGAAACTTATTTGTACTTCCAATAAAAATTGTATGTTCTATAATGTCCTCTTGCCTCTTGACACACGCTCGAGCTCCAGCGGCCGAGAAAACATTCCAGTTGCTTCACGCTCCAATAAAACGTTGTCTCGTTCGCTCTTAGCATGCCCGAACGCCCGCCAAAACTGGCCGAAGCCATGAAAGCGCCGAACCGCATAGGCTCATGCTTGTGTGTGACTAGCGGTCGCGCTAGACCGCCGACTGATGGCATTAGTAGCGATGTCGTAAACCGTCTCTGAATTGGCAGCTCGATAGGCGACGGCTGCTCAGTCTGATTATAGCGCTGTCCATGCCGACGAATGCTGCCTCAATAGCAGTCCTTAATGATGTCACATTGGAATGGCGAGACTTGTTTGTAACCTTTTCAACTACGTTTCATACATAATATGAAGTAGTTCAAGGGATTTAAATCTAGGCTATTAGAAGGCTAGAATTCCTTAGATCAAAACATATCGACATTATCTGAGAGCCAATTTTGAATCAAATGACTCGTATGAGCCGATGCACCGTCCTGCTGAAAAACATATGGCTTTCCAGACGTCACAGTTTTCATTCACGGCTTCATTACATCCATCAGAACATGCAAATACATTTCTTTTGTGACAGTTTTCCCTTTTTCCCTTTTTTAAAGAATTGTGATGGTATCACCCTCACTGGACACAACATCTAGCACATTGGCTGGAAATTTCGTTCTGGCAACAAGGGACAGTAACAACAGGACGACATCCTCGAAGTTGTAGGCAAGCCATTTCTCCGATTGATTTTGACATCAACAATAAAAATTTTTTCGTCAGAAATGAATCTGATTCGTTCTGACGCTTCGTTTTTGAAAGAACACAATAGTAGATTGCAGCGAGCAATTTGACTTGTCCTGACAGTCTCAGAGAGCATCTGTCGTATCTTTAATGTGTACGATCGAAAGCTCTCGGCAATTCGACGCTTGTTGGCTCATTTATAACAATCGATGCTAATTTTCATAACGATTGTCCTGAGTCATCCGAAATCAGCGCTTGAGTCTTTTGAACGACTGCGGGGATCCTCGCGGTGCGTTCTTTCGAGTGACTCTTCCTCACTGGCATACTGGAACCTTCGTTGGACTGTTCTAAAGTCGAATATTTTGTCACAACGTCATAAATGGATTTCAGGTTGATCTCGGGTGTCCAAAATACTGAATTATTTCCGTTGCTGAGCGCCCAGCGCGGAGACTTTCGATGATCACGGCTCTTCGATTATATTCTGCACTTGATTTCAATATCGCGGCTTGAGAATATAACTATTTACTAGAGAAGCATCAGGTTTTCTCGGACGCCAACAATCTCGGGCGGCAGCACAATATAGTGAAAAATTTAAATTGAAATTTGTCCGGATTTTAGCCCTGTAGATGACAAATGTTAAAAAGTATTCACTTTTTGCTTCAATTTTGAGAAGACGCTGAAGTCCAAGTAATCCTTTTTTATTCGGATTACTTAGTACTAATAAAAGTCGGTATAAACATTTATCAGCTTGTAAATTAATGCGAGATTTTGCAAGTGCATATGAAAAATTGTCTCCGCACTTCGTGGTACTGCCTTGCGCAAACATGTTGCAACAAAATGTATAGATTTAAATTTATCAGATAATCAAGTAACGAGAGTTGCATGTTTCATGAATCATTATAAACATAAGGAAATTTATAGGCAACCTGCTGCTAAAGATGTAAAAGAAACATCACAGATTTTAGAAAAAGCTCAAGGCGCGAAAACTTTAAATGAAATTGCTGTAACTTTAAATGAAATTGCCGTATCAATTACTATGAAAATGATCTATTCTCTATTAATCCAGATTAGCAAGTATATTAATAATAATGAATAATCAAAAGGCTCTAAAATTTAATATAAATATTAAGGAAATTGCGTCAATGTGAAAAGGATGTTTTTGTGAAATTAATAAATCCTACCAAATGAAAATATTGCCGCAGGGGTCTAATTTGGATCACGAGTGCTTCTAAATAATTGCGTGTAAATTTATATACTACGTATGTAATTCTTCGATTGTGCGCCGAAAATGTTTTCAGACTTGAAATGCAACACTAATAAATTACTGCAATAATACATAGATCTAATTGATATATGAACATTGTCAGAAATAAAACTGTTAAGACTATTATTCTTGTTTGACATATTTCGTCGGATACTCAACTATTAAAAAAGACACTGCAATAAAATTGAATAAGAACCTCTTGTTTAGTACCAAATTTGTAAAACATTGTTGATCTGTTCTCAGTAAGTGTTAATGTTAAGTAAATATGATAATAAAATATGATAAGAAATAATAAATATGATTTAAAGGCCTATACTGGTCGAAGTTGCTTTAAATAATTTAATGTGAATTATATATATATATATATATATATAATTCACATTAAATTATATATACTATGTACATGCATATGTATTATATTTATAATCATATTCATTACATGTCGAAATTTTTTCGTTACATTAATTGTTTTATACATTAATTGTTTTATTAAAAATTGGTACTAAACAAAAAGTTCTTACTCAATTGTTGTAATGACTTTCTTAATTTGAGTATTCAACTAGATACGACAGAAGATAATAGTCTTAACGATGTTTTACTTTTGATAATGCTCATATCAATTGGATCAATATATTCTGGAATTTCATTACATTTTACACTTTGAAGAGAACCCAATAACATGTCGAAACATCTGTAATTATATTTTATAATATAGGATTTATTAATTTCACAAAAAACATCTTGTCGGCTTACATTGGCAATTTTCTTACTACTTATATTGTAAAATATAGCCTTGTAAAATATAGCCTTGTACAAAAGTATTATCCTTATTATTATGTTATATCCGACATGCGTTCTTAGAATTTATTCTTTTATCAGTGATTTATTATTATTTATTATTTATTATTTATTATTCATTGGATTCGTTATGTTTACTCTAAAATAAACATAGATATGGTTTCAATGAAGTAATAAATGATTAGAGGGCATTAACTGAGAGTATTTGTATTTTTTCAATGGAGTATTACTCTATTGTCGCGCTTGTAGTAAAAATATATGTGTTAATTTCATATTCTACTGCTCATATTTTTGAAAGTTGAAATCTTTTCTGTAAATAATGCCTAAGAAATACACAACAGCATGCTGAATCAACTTTTACACGAACAGGGTAAATCTCAGTTTAAAATAGCTTAAAGAGTTAAATGTTCGCGTGAACTAAAGCTAAGCATAAACCTATTAAATATTGATAAAAGCAATAAATATTGACTAATTAAAATATTGACTAATAAAAGTATATATGGTTTTATTTTTATCTGCTTTTATCACATTTTAAAATAACTTGATAATTATAAGGTGCCATACTTTTGCACAAGGCAAAATTTTTAGTTAATTAATTATATTTATATAATTTATATTTTATTTAATTAAAAATTAAATTAATATTGATTCTCTAATATTAAAATCAGGATTGAATGTGAATCATTGTTTACTTATTTTATTTTCCTAGATACGTTTTCAAAATCCACTTTATCATTAAACGATATTAAATTAATAATTATTATATTAATGATATAATAGTTATATAATTATATTTTGTTTATCAGATATATTACAGATATTTAGTAATGTAAATGAAACGTCTGATACTTCTGTTTATACAATAAAAGCAAGAAATAATAAAAAGGTATCTAAACATATTGAACAAAGAAAAAAAGGAATTGGACAAAATGTAGAAAAACAAAATAAAAAAGTTACGAAATATATATAAAGATGATAAAAGCTTTGTTTACGTTCACATTACCTTCATACTAATAAGAAAACTTGCTACACTCTAATTTTGATAAATTTTGAATATGTTATAATCTGGATCGAAGAGACATATATTTTTTTTATACGTATCTATATGGTCATTAAGGAGGTCTTTTTGAAAAAAATCGGTTTTTATATTTCTGAGTTAATGTCATCAAAACAATGAAAGATATAAATTATTAATATGTTTAAACATATCATATTAAAGAATGTTCGAACATTTCGATTCACTTGGAGTTTTCCTCAGTGAAATAATAGTTGTGTTTCATAATAGTTGTCTAAGCTCTGCCACTGGTCAATCACTTCTAGATTATCAAATACGTTATTGCCTCGTACTAAGATTAGAAAAAAATCCTACTAATAATAAAGATCTTTTTCTCCTGGTAATCTAAAAGTAATTAACTAGTAACAGATAAGTGACTATATTAATGATATTCGTGGAGGAAAACTTCAAAATGAGTCGAAACGTTCAAACAATTCTTTGATGTAATTGCAAAATTGATTTTTGTAACGTGCTTTCCGTATCAAAAATGTTTTTTCATACTCCGATCTTCTTATTTTTTTTTTAACTAATTTTGATGGTTGAACAATGAGTTTGTATGTATGAAATAATTATAAGGAGAATCGCATAATATGACTAAAGCTAGATGTGTTTGGATAATAATAATTATATATAAATTAAATACATTTATCTCAATCAAAGTGTGCTCCATATTATCTTTACATAAATGATGTTTTAACTCAATCATTTAACTGAAATGATATTTTTTATAAATTAAATTTTGATTCTCAAATAAATACTATTATAGCCTACTTAAAATTTTATAAAGAACTTATTACAAAAAATATTATCTCAGGAATCGAACCCCGGAATCTGCTTACTTTTTAGACGAGTGTTTTAGCCATTTCAATCACGTGTATTGTAATGTGTATAATAATATTTATTATAAAATATTTATTATTAATAATTGAAACTCAATAATTGAAACGTTTGTAAATTTTGTATTTTACATTTTGTTTATATTAAAGATTATCTTACATCCTACTCAAACTCGTAACCTTTTTAATTTTTATTATTTTTAATATTCATTATAATATCAATATGTAGAGACAATATATTGAAAGGCATGTGTAAACAATAAGAATACAATTACGACAAAGATTATTATCGCAACATCTAGTTTTAATCATATTAAGCTATTCTACACATATTTATAGATATTCATTCATATGTGATCCGTGCATTGACCAAATTGGTTAATTCTACAAAACACAATAAAAAAATTTATTTTAAATATAAAAAGGATCAATTAAGCGCTTCGACGATAAAATTTTAAAATATTTGAAAAGTGAAATCAAGCGGTTTGGTCAATGAGCGGCTGTTACATATTAATCGTAATTCTATTCTTATTGAAAATAATAATATGCAGTTTGTCCCAAAAATGATAATTACTTTAAAAATAGATCCTTTGTAACATTTTAACATGAAAAGTTTAATAAAAGAATGCTGAGACTAAGGTAATTTTTAAATGGGAACAGTTACGTATAATAGAGCCAAAATTTCGCTCAAGTCTAGCAATGTGATCAGTGTAAAAGTGCTTGAATTTCATGCTCTTGACATTAATAGAATTTAGCACTTTCACGCTCATATTTTTGCCATTCCTGAGCGCGCAAAATTCTATCTCTGCCATTAATAATAATTTTTAAATTATTCCTATTTAAAAGCTACCCTCGGCATTTTTGTTTTATATATAATATATATTTTTCATTTTAAAATATTACAAATAAACTCTTTAAAACACTTATGTATCGTCAGTTATAGCAGATTGCGAGCACAGTCTACTGACAGAAGTTGATAAAATGACGCTGCTCCGAACGCACTCATTGTCAGCGATTAGATTGCACGCATAAGCTGTCAAAAGGCATTTAAATTTTAAAGACTAGGTAAGCGCAGATTCTATTCAATTTCTGCTGCCAATCTATTAGCAGGCACTGCTCGCAATCTGCTGTCAAATCTTGTCAGCAATTCGGTTTTTGCTTCCAATCTGCTACAAAACATGCCTGCAGACGTTTTCAGCAATTTGACAGTAGTTTGACAATATCTAATACCATACAGACTCTGTCTACAAATTGTTACCAATGCGTAATCAAAAATTATCAGCAAACTCTGTTCCAAATTTGTTTCCGACTTTGCTATTAGGGATGTAAACCATAAATGTAAAAATATTGCTAATTATACCAAAACTTATAATATATCTAATTATTTGCAGAAAACAAACAAGTGATATTAAATTCATAGAAAAAACAGAATATAAAAACAAAGATGTAATTTTTCGTAAGTATATATATATATATATATATATATATATATATATATATATATATATATATATACTTACGAAAAATTACATCTTTGTTTTTATATTCTGTTTTTTCTATGAATTTAATATCACTTGTTTGTTTTCTGCAAATAATTAGATATATTATAAGTTTTGGTATAATTAGCAATATTTTTACATTTATGGTTTACATCCCTAATAGCAAAGTCGGAAACAAATTTGGAACAGAGTTTGCTGATAATTTTTGATTACGCATTGGTAACAATTTGTAGACAGAGTCTGTATGGTATTAGATATTGTCAAACTACTGTCAAATTGCTGAAAACGTCTGCAGGCATGTTTTGTAGCAGATTGGAAGCAAAAACCGAATTGCTGACAAGATTTGACAGCAGATTGCGAGCAGTGCCTGCTAATAGATTGGCAGCAGAAATTGAATAGAATCTGCGCTTACCTAGTCTTTAAAATTTAAATGCCTTTTGACAGCTTATGCGTGCAATCTAATCGCTGACAATGAGTGCGTTCGGAGCAGCGTCATTTTATCAACTTCTGTCAGTAGACTGTGCTCGCAATCTGCTATAACTGACGATACATAAGTGTTTTAAAGAGTTTATTTGTAATATTTTAAAATGAAAAATATATATTATATATAAAACAAAAATGCCGAGGGTAGCTTTTAAATAGGAATAATTTAAAAATTATTATTAATGGCAGAGATAGAATTTTGCGCGCTCAGGAATGGCAAAAATATGAGCGTGAAAGTGCTAAATTCTATTAATGTCAAGAGCATGAAATTCAAGCACTTTTACACTGATCACATTGCTAGACTTGAGCGAAATTTTGGCTCTATTATACGTAACTGTTCCCATTTAAAAATTACCTTAGTCTCAGCATTCTTTTATTAAACTTTTCATGTTAAAATGTTACAAAGGATCTATTTTTAAAGTAATTATCATTTTTGGGACAAACTGCATATTATTATTTTCAATAAGAATAGAATTACGATTAATATGTAACAGCCGCTCATTGACCAAACCGCTTGATTTCACTTTTCAAATATTTTAAAATTTTATCGTCGAAGCGCTTAATTGATCCTTTTTATATTTAAAATAAATTTTTTTATTGTGTTTTGTAGAATTAACCAATTTGGTCAATGCACGGATCACATATGAATGAATATCTATAAATATGTGTAGAATAGCTTAATATGATTAAAACTAGATGTTGCGATAATAATCTTTGTCGTAATTGTATTCTTATTGTTTACACATGCCTTTCAATATATTGTCTCTACATATTGATATTATAATGAATATTAAAAATAATAAAAATTAAAAAGGTTACGAGTTTGAGTAGGATGTAAGATAATCTTTAATATAAACAAAATGTAAAATACAAAATTTACAAACGTTTCAATTATTGAGTTTCAATTATTAATAATAAATATTTTATAATAAATATTATTATACACATTACAATACACGTGATTGAAATGGCTAAAACACTCGTCTAAAAAGTAAGCAGATTCCGGGGTTCGATTCCTGAGATAATATTTTTTGTAATAAGTTCTTTATAAAATTTTAAGTAGGCTATAATAGTATTTATTTGAGAATCAAAATTTAATTTATAAAAAATATCATTTCAGTTAAATGATTGAGTTAAAACATCATTTATGTAAAGATAATATGGAGCACACTTTGATTGAGATAAATGTATTTAATTTATATATAATTATTATTATCCAAACACATCTAGCTTTAGTCATATTATGCGATTCTCCTTATAATTATTTCATACATACAAACTCATTGTTCAACCATCAAAATTAGTTAAAAAAAAAATAAGAAGATCGGAGTATGAAAAAACATTTTTGATACGGAAAGCACGTTACAAAAATCAATTTTGCAATTACATCAAAGAATTGTTTGAACGTTTCGACTCATTTTGAAGTTTTCCTCCACGAATATCATTAATATAGTCACTTATCTGTTACTAGTTAATTACTTTTAGATTACCAGGAGAAAAAGATCTTTATTATTAGTAGGATTTTTTTCTAATCTTAGTACGAGGCAATAACGTATTTGATAATCTAGAAGTGATTGACCAGTGGCAGAGCTTAGACAACTATTATGAAACACAACTATTATTTCACTGAGGAAAACTCCAAGTGAATCGAAATGTTCGAACATTCTTTAATATGATATGTTTAAACATATTAATAATTTATATCTTTCATTGTTTTGATGACATTAACTCAGAAATATAAAAACCGATTTTTTTCAAAAAGACCTCCTTAATGACCATATAGATACGTATAAAAAAAATATATGTCTCTTCGATCCAGATTATAACATATTCAAAATTTATCAAAATTAGAGTGTAGCAAGTTTTCTTATTAGTATGAAGGTAATGTGAACGTAAACAAAGCTTTTATCATCTTTATATATATTTCGTAACTTTTTTATTTTGTTTTTCTACATTTTGTCCAATTCCTTTTTTTCTTTGTTCAATATGTTTAGATACCTTTTTATTATTTCTTGCTTTTATTGTATAAACAGAAGTATCAGACGTTTCATTTACATTACTAAATATCTGTAATATATCTGATAAACAAAATATAATTATATAACTATTATATCATTAATATAATAATTATTAATTTAATATCGTTTAATGATAAAGTGGATTTTGAAAACGTATCTAGGAAAATAAAATAAGTAAACAATGATTCACATTCAATCCTGATTTTAATATTAGAGAATCAATATTAATTTAATTTTTAATTAAATAAAATATAAATTATATAAATATAATTAATTAACTAAAAATTTTGCCTTGTGCAAAAGTATGGCACCTTATAATTATCAAGTTATTTTAAAATGTGATAAAAGCAGATAAAAATAAAACCATATATACTTTTATTAGTCAATATTTTAATTAGTCAATATTTATTGCTTTTATCAATATTTAATAGGTTTATGCTTAGCTTTAGTTCACGCGAACATTTAACTCTTTAAGCTATTTTAAACTGAGATTTACCCTGTTCGTGTAAAAGTTGATTCAGCATGCTGTTGTGTATTTCTTAGGCATTATTTACAGAAAAGATTTCAACTTTCAAAAATATGAGCAGTAGAATATGAAATTAACACATATATTTTTACTACAAGCGCGACAATAGAGTAATACTCCATTGAAAAAATACAAATACTCTCAGTTAATGCCCTCTAATCATTTATTACTTCATTGAAACCATATCTATGTTTATTTTAGAGTAAACATAACGAATCCAATGAATAATAAATAATAAATAATAAATAATAATAAATCACTGATAAAAGAATAAATTCTAAGAACGCATGTCGGATATAACATAATAATAAGGATAATACTTTTGTACAAGGCTATATTTTACAAGGCTATATTTTACAATATAAGTAGTAAGAAAATTGCCAATGTAAGCCGACAAGATGTTTTTTGTGAAATTAATAAATCCTATATTATAAAATATAATTACAGATGTTTCGACATGTTATTGGGTTCTCTTCAAAGTGTAAAATGTAATGAAATTCCAGAATATATTGATCCAATTGATATGAGCATTATCAAAAGTAAAACATCGTTAAGACTATTATCTTCTGTCGTATCTAGTTGAATACTCAAATTAAGAAAGTCATTACAACAATTGAGTAAGAACTTTTTGTTTAGTACCAATTTTTAATAAAACAATTAATGTATAAAACAATTAATGTAACGAAAAAATTTCGACATGTAATGAATATGATTATAAATATAATACATATGCATGTACATAGTATATATAATTTAATGTGAATTATATATATATATATATATATATAATTCACATTAAATTATTTAAAGCAACTTCGACCAGTATAGGCCTTTAAATCATATTTATTATTTCTTATCATATTTTATTATCATATTTACTTAACATTAACACTTACTGAGAACAGATCAACAATGTTTTACAAATTTGGTACTAAACAAGAGGTTCTTATTCAATTTTATTGCAGTGTCTTTTTTAATAGTTGAGTATCCGACGAAATATGTCAAACAAGAATAATAGTCTTAACAGTTTTATTTCTGACAATGTTCATATATCAATTAGATCTATGTATTATTGCAGTAATTTATTAGTGTTGCATTTCAAGTCTGAAAACATTTTCGGCGCACAATCGAAGAATTACATACGTAGTATATAAATTTACACGCAATTATTTAGAAGCACTCGTGATCCAAATTAGACCCCTGCGGCAATATTTTCATTTGGTAGGATTTATTAATTTCACAAAAACATCCTTTTCACATTGACGCAATTTCCTTAATATTTATATTAAATTTTAGAGCCTTTTGATTATTCATTATTATTAATATACTTGCTAATCTGGATTAATAGAGAATAGATCATTTTCATAGTAATTGATACGGCAATTTCATTTAAAGTTACAGCAATTTCATTTAAAGTTTTCGCGCCTTGAGCTTTTTCTAAAATCTGTGATGTTTCTTTTACATCTTTAGCAGCAGGTTGCCTATAAATTTCCTTATGTTTATAATGATTCATGAAACATGCAACTCTCGTTACTTGATTATCTGATAAATTTAAATCTATACATTTTGTTGCAACATGTTTGCGCAAGGCAGTACCACGAAGTGCGGAGACAATTTTTCATATGCACTTGCAAAATCTCGCATTAATTTACAAGCTGATAAATGTTTATACCGACTTTTATTAGTACTAAGTAATCCGAATAAAAAAGGATTACTTGGACTTCAGCGTCTTCTCAAAATTGAAGCAAAAAGTGAATACTTTTTAACATTTGTCATCTACAGGGCTAAAATCCGGACAAATTTCAATTTAAATTTTTCACTATATTGTGCTGCCGCCCGAGATTGTTGGCGTCCGAGAAAACCTGATGCTTCTCTAGTAAATAGTTATATTCTCAAGCCGCGATATTGAAATCAAGTGCAGAATATAATCGAAGAGCCGTGATCATCGAAAGTCTCCGCGCTGGGCGCTCAGCAACGGAAATAATTCAGTATTTTGGACACCCGAGATCAACCTGAAATCCATTTATGACGTTGTGACAAAATATTCGACTTTAGAACAGTCCAACGAAGGTTCCAGTATGCCAGTGAGGAAGAGTCACTCGAAAGAACGCACCGCGAGGATCCCCGCAGTCGTTCAAAAGACTCAAGCGCTGATTTCGGATGACTCAGGACAATCGTTATGAAAATTAGCATCGATTGTTATAAATGAGCCAACAAGCGTCGAATTGCCGAGAGCTTTCGATCGTACACATTAAAGATACGACAGATGCTCTCTGAGACTGTCAGGACAAGTCAAATTGCTCGCTGCAATCTACTATTGTGTTCTTTCAAAAACGAAGCGTCAGAACGAATCAGATTCATTTCTGACGAAAAAATTTTTATTGTTGATGTCAAAATCAATCGGAGAAATGGCTTGCCTACAACTTCGAGGATGTCGTCCTGTTGTTACTGTCCCTTGTTGCCAGAACGAAATTTCCAGCCAATGTGCTAGATGTTGTGTCCAGTGAGGGTGATACCATCACAATTCTTTAAAAAAGGGAAAAAGGGAAAACTGTCACAAAAGAAATGTATTTGCATGTTCTGATGGATGTAATGAAGCCGTGAATGAAAACTGTGACGTCTGGAAAGCCATATGTTTTTCAGCAGGACGGTGCATCGGCTCATACGAGTCATTTGATTCAAAATTGGCTCTCAGATAATGTCGATATGTTTTGATCTAAGGAATTCTAGCCTTCTAATAGCCTAGATTTAAATCCCTTGAACTACTTCATATTATGTATGAAACGTAGTTGAAAAGGTTACAAACAAGTCTCGCCATTCCAATGTGACATCATTAAGGACTGCTATTGAGGCAGCATTCGTCGGCATGGACAGCGCTATAATCAGACTGAGCAGCCGTCGCCTATCGAGCTGCCAATTCAGAGACGGTTTACGACATCGCTACTAATGCCATCAGTCGGCGGTCTAGCGCGACCGCTAGTCACACACAAGCATGAGCCTATGCGGTTCGGCGCTTTCATGGCTTCGGCCAGTTTTGGCGGGCGTTCGGGCATGCTAAGAGCGAACGAGACAACGTTTTATTGGAGCGTGAAGCAACTGGAATGTTTTCTCGGCCGCTGGAGCTCGAGCGTGTGTCAAGAGGCAAGAGGACATTATAGAACATACAATTTTTATTGGAAGTACAAATAAGTTTCGGCCGTTTTTTATCAAAAATTAAGTATTTATTGTGAAAAAACGGTACATAATGTTTTATTCAAAGTAATGGCTGGCCATTACTTTTTCTCATTTTTCTGGTGGATATCGCGTCGGAAGAACGCTTCATCTTTTGAGGCTATCCAATCATCAATACAATTTTTGATATCTTCATATGATGTGAAGTGCTGCTCAGACAGGCCATGCGTCATCGATCGGAATAAGTGGTAGTCGGAAGGAGCAATGTCTGGAGAATACGGCCGGTGGGGTAGAACTTCCCATTTGAGTGTTTCTAAGTAGATTTTGATCGGCGCCGCAACATGTGATCGTGGATTATCATGCAGGAGAATAATTTTGTCATGCCTGGAGTAGTAGTGGTCACGTTTTTCCTTGAGTGCTCGACTCAATCTCATCAATTGCGTTCGGTAGAAAGCTCCAGTAATGGTCTCATTCGGTTTGAGCAACTCATAATACACGACACCAAGCTAATCCCACCAAATACACAACATGAATTTTTTTCCATGAATATTTGACTTGACTGTCGATGTTGAAGCATGGCCAGGTAGTTTCCATGATTTCCTCTTCTTTGAGTTATCATAGTGGATCCATTTTTCATCCAGTGATTATACGATGCAAAAAACCCTTTCGTTTATGCCTGGCAAGCAGCATTTCCGCATTCAACGTTTCTCGGCTTCAGTTCTTATGGAACCTAATTCCCTTGCTTTTGAATCCCAATGATTTCAAATGATATGAAATTGTTTGTTGAGTCATTCCTAATGTAAGTGCAAGTTCTTTTTGCACGAATCTTCATCCAATAATGCTTCTAATTCCGCGTCTTCATATACTTTCGGTCTTCCGCTACATTTTTTGTCTTCGATGTCAAATTCACCGTTCTTAAATTTTTGAAACCACTCACGACAACTTCTCTCACTTAAGGCATCACTATATGCTTCTACAAGCAATCTATGAGCCTCTGCTGCAGATTTCTTCAAATTAAAGAAATAAATCAAAAGTTCCCGCAAATGACGCTTATTCGGCTCAAAACTCGACATTTTCGTACAAAAAAA
>Ga0157364_1003960_pt1 | contig 14597 bp, 8 predicted proteins | sample AttsexASBM2_FD_111476 | JGI IMG/M metagenome (GOLD analysis project Ga0157364, IMG submission 111476) | Fungus gardens microbial communities from leaf cutter ant in Ribeirão Preto, State of São Paulo, Brazil - Atta sexdens ASBM2 | ecosystem: Host-associated > Fungi > Mycelium > Unclassified ... | reverse complement strand
CAAAGCGCAGGGATGTATAACGTGAAAGTGTATCTTTCTGGTGCATAATATTAACAATACGTAATGATCAACTAAAGGAACAATCGGTTTAATGTTTTGCTCTTTCTCATTATTATACGGCAGCTTAGCTATCAACACTATAGAAGTAATTTTCTAAAGTATACCATCAACAAATACAAAAGTACATGAAAAAGCATATGAATATACCCTCAACAAATATGGAAATAATATAAAATGTAACAGGCATTACACATTATATATAACAAATGCAAAACAGATTAGTTAAATAAAATCGCAAGCATTGAATGCATGCAAACGCATTCGCAACAAGGGTTGCTGCACAAAAAAAAAGAGAAAGAAAAGAACTGTTTAAGAATATATAAATTCAATATTATATAAATTCAGTATTGTATATGCGATTCTATATATATGAGATTCTCATAATTATATTTATAATACATATAACAAGTTCCATGTATTCATGTGTAAATAAAACGATTCTTTCTATTTCAACTGTATCTGATCTGTGTGAACTATATAGAGCTATTGTAATGCGATTTGCAAAGTTCAATAAAATCGGAATAAGTAAATCATGGTGCACAGTTAGTTAACTAAATATCTCCGTATTAAACGCAAAGTATCGACAATATAACAGTAGTATGTTCTCGTCCCTTGAATAAAACGAAACGGAACAGTAATAATATATTTTAGACTTCTAATAGACTTTGTTATGGAAATGTGGTAATATTCTATGGAATGAAGATATGATAGTCTTTTTAATATATGCAGATCGAATTAATTCTAACGTTAATTGTTTTCATACTGTGCTCATGGTGACTATATTATTGCATGATCCAGTGTAATGTTCACCTAAAGTATATGCTGAATGTAAAATGCAATAAATAACAATTAATGGAGGTACAGTAATAACATTGACATTTCTACGTCTCACTCTAAACGATATAGCTTATTCTATCAGGTACTGTGTTGGGTTTTTCTGTCATGGTAACATGCACCAGTCTGGAATATGTGTCTTGTAGATTCGTCTTGAATGTTGCTTCTTTCTTTTTGTGTAATACACAGAACTGCTTTACCAGTTAACACGCTAAATACCGTACATACAAAATGTTGACATTAATTGTATCGATTACCTAATCGCCTTAAAAACGATATCAATCTTATGAACGGAAAGAAATCCGAGGAATACGTAAAATTCTTCTTTCGTAACATATTACAAAATCTTTTCACATAAACATTCTCCAACGAGGTTATCTGTTAATTATAAAAATATCGTCTATTAATACAGCAGTCTTTACAGTCTCTTATAGAAGTAAACAATTGTGAAAAAACAAGGTGACCTGTTATTCGCCATTCGTTTGAATATTCTGAGTACGATTATCTCTTTCTGAATATTCCTTCCCATTCATAGGATCTCTTTTTAAATTTAAAGTATGATATATTGATAGTTTACTTTAAACTAATACAAAACTTACATCAAATATTTTAAGAGCTATTCAACAAATCTTTCATTTGTCATGCATACTAGCTCCAAATGCAAAAAAAAGATTTTTACTTTGATTCCTTCAGGAGAAATCAATATTTTTGTAAAAGTGATACCTTAATGACACACATACGGTACATTAAAATATAAAGAGCAAAATAGAAAAAAGAGGAAAAAAAGAAAAAAACACGGAATAAAAAAATTTTCTTAACATTTCTAAAAACGCGTAGCATCTGATTAGAGCCTTTCCCTGTTTTCTTAATACTAAACGTTCTTTCTTTGTTCACAATTAAATATCAATGGAAAACTTATTTTGGAATGATCAGTGTCTCTGCTCCATTTTAAGCAATCATCAGTCCGAAAACTGTTATCAGAATGAAACTTTATCAACTTTTAGGCCATATTATGCCCGAATATTTAGCAATTTTGTGTTCCCAAACGCGAAGGAATGCACGTCCACATGTCTTTTTGCTGTCGGTATTCGAAATGTAATATTTTATGAACATATTCACAATCAATAATTATTCTATTCTATATACACAGAGGCATCAGAAACTTGCTGTTTTTTATTTCAGTTCATTTTGTTCGCGCATCTCTCAATTTTTCGATACATTGATAGTTCACTTAATTTGTATATATATATATATACAGAATTATTCGACATTCGTTTAAGGATCAACGAAAAGTGATAAGTTAAACACTTTTGAAACAGCCTATATATAAAAATATTGCATTTCGCTAAATGGTTTCAATCGGAAACTGAATACCGAAATAATTTTGCCAGCAGTATTCGCTAATATATTAATAATATATTAATATCAAAAAGTTTTAATCATATAATAATTTTCTTCAATTCTTTTCAAAAATATTTAATTTTTTATTTTCAAACAATATTTCAAATTATTCTGTACATACACAAGTCCGGCAAATATTTCAAGTATCGTCTACGCGATCACTGCATTGCAATGTTATAAGTGCAAAGAATGCAATAAATTTTAGAATTGAGTTGCTTTTACTGAGATGCTTATGCAGACGAGCTTTGTTTTCTGCGCGATAAATGTTTCTTGCTTGTATTTACAATGTGACGATTAACGCCACAATTTCTTTCAAAACAATATTATTTACATCTATCATGTGTCAGACAATACTCCTGCTTCGCGAGGCTATTGCAATTTTGCATTGCTTTCGCTTTCTCGGGGCTAGACATCGCTATTTTTTTTTCTTTTTCTCGCGCATTCGGAGCATGATCGATGGCGTACCATAAGAAAGGAGGAAATAGGAGAATCCATATACTCCTACCTGTTGTACCTTGATACCGTTGAGAAGCATTGAACACTTTAGCGTATTTCCTAACGCATTTTCACCCGTTTGGTCCAAGCGCCGGAACAGATGCACACGTGGCTTTCGGCGATGAAATCTCATCGTCCAGATATCCTGAATTGTTATTTAAACTGCTAGCACTACTGCCTAAAGTACAATTGACCATTGTGAGCTGCGTGCCTTCTAGATCTTGCTCCTCTTCCTCCTCTCGTTGATCATTCGAGGCGGAGCTGCCTCTTCTTTTGTACTGTAATCACGAAGAATGAATTAATTAGTAAGCTATAATGCGTTTCTATTGTCTATAACAAATATTTTTTAAATATAGTAATACCTGAGGATTCTCCATAATATGAACATCCTTCGAGCCTCCATTAACCTCCCACGGCGACAATAAGGGTTCTTTCGCGCAAATTTCGAAAACCCCATTAGACTGTGCGCCCTGTACAACACACACACACACACACACATACATATATATATATATAAAATTTCTTATTAAGATTCACATAAGTTCGAATTTCCGATGTTCAATTACCTTTGCGTCTGAGTGCGGATTTGTTTCGATCGGTGATGATGGACATAGCACTGCCAATTCAATCTCATTCGGGGTACCGGTGGCATTCATATGTTGACTCACAGACGTGGAGGATTGCTCCGCACAACATTCATTTCTGTTTCGCGACAGCACACACCCGTTCGTAGGTTGAGCGTCGTTTCTCAACCGTGAGTTCTCAAACTTCCTCCGGCAGTATATACTGCATAGGCATATCATGATAAATCCAATACTTATGCTTACCCCGAGGATCACACCTATATAATAATAAGGGTTATTAATGAATCACAGTTTCTAAACCCAAGTCTGTCCATTTCTCTCACCTAGACTCTGATCAGGCTTAGAGTTTTTCTCATTGCCTGATGGGGCAGGTACTTTTGATGTTCCACCACCACCACCACCACCACCACTATTATTACTACCGCCATTACTATTGTTACGACTAGTACCGCCGGTAAAAACAATAATAGGGTTTGACGGTTTCCCATAGCCAGCATTCGTCGCAGCTTGTACCATAACGAAATATCGTTTCCCTGGTGCTAAGCCTGGTAGATTCGTCGTCCTTTTATTACCAGACACAGTCACATTATTCCATGTCGTCGTCAAATTTATGGTATATGCGACAATATAATTTTGTATAATGCCGTTTATGTTTGTCGGTTCCTCCCATACAATTCGTACTTTCGTATTGTTCTCTAAGAACCATTGTAACCCTTCGACTTTACCAGGAACTGTAACATTTCGTTTATAAAATCCCATAAAAAGCCGACATATGTATTGTTGTTCTATTAAATAACAACTCTATTAGAGACTCACCATCTTCGTTTGTATAGCATTCTATAGACTTGCTATAAAAGTTGGTTCGATTTATATCATGTCTAATGGCTTTTACTTTAAATTCATATAAAGTAAAAGGCTTTAGCTCATCAACACTTGTTTTTGTGTCATTTCTATAAAATATATATTTTAAAGAGATTTTAAACTTTTGTCAGCAGATATATTTATATTTCAAAAGATCGAGCTATACTTACATGACAGAACATTTAGAATTGTTAGAATTTTGCACATGCACCGCATAATAACAAAATTCAAATGAATTTATATCATGCGCATCGGACAATGTCCATGACACATTAATGGACGTGGGCGAAACGGGAACAGCCTCCAATGTCATTGGCACAGTATCTAAAAAAATTACAAGATTATCGCATAAAATTGTTTATTTTTTTATTCAGTGCAGATATAATCCATAAAAATTTGACAAACTTACTAGGATCGGATTCTACGGTCTCTACATATTTTGTTAAGCAGCTTGTTGCTTCATCTGAGCTGTTCTTCACCATACATAGATGCATAGTATAAGAATCGTTCATATCTGAATAAAAATTAATTATTGCACTTTTAATTTAAATAACATGATTAAAAGTATTATCATTTATTGTGAAGTACCTACCAAGATCTGTAAACAAGTATTCCGTAATATTCTGCGGTAAACTAATATTCTTTAAATTTTCACCATTTTGATTTTCGCAATAAATTTGCCAGGAATCGAACTTTGATTCAATTTGATCACTTTGCTTGAAGTTGATCTTCCATTTCATCTAGTATTGGAACAAAGATTTAGAAAGCAATTCGAAAAATAATAAAAATTTTACAATTTTAACACTTTAGTGATTTTACACTCTATTACTTTTTAATTACGTTCTTTATTTATATTAATAAAATATTAGATTTTTTTATTTTCATTTATTTAGGTACTCTTTTCAATGAATATAAGAAATATTCGTATTTCTAATGTTAATCAATGATATACTAACCTTGATAATTGAAGAGTTTACAATTAATACTTGAATATCTACATTCTTTATAGTAAACTGATTGGATTCAGATGGCATGGTTACAGTAATCCAATCCAATTGTGATTCACTAATATTTGGCTCGCCCTGTTTTGTTCTTGGCAATACTTGAAGATCATATTGTGCTCCAGGTTCCAAATCTGCGATCGTAATATATGATATATAATATATTGTATAATTATTACTTTTATAAAACTCAGAGAAAAAAGATAAACAAAGATCATACCAGAAATGATGTAGTATTCAATGGATGCAGGTAGATATTGTACCAATCTAGATGAACTCTGATGAAGTTTCCATAATAGCTTATAATCCACTATGACGCCGCGAGAATCCTTTTTACTTAAGGGTTCCCACGATACATTTAGTTTTGTACTACTGATTATATTCACATTCATTTTTGGTGTGCCTTTAGGAACTGGAAATTGTTATCTCAAGTTAACTTAAATTATATTTTATTACAAGATATTAAGTTAATAAAAACGGATAGAAATACGTACCACTTGGAGCAGTGGAACACACAATGGTAGCCGACTGATCGCTAGCACCATAATTATTCCACACGCGTACGTAGAACGAGTAATTTGTAAATGGTTCAAGAAGTTTTGTTACTTCTACAGATGTAGAATTCCCTGGTTCTGGCGGCGAAACTTCCTCCTTACCACCTTCTGTATTAGAAATACATATCAAACGTATATATAAATATAGATAATTGAAAAGCCTCTTAAGAGATCTGTGTTCTTTATACTTATCGCAAGATATCAAACTCACCTACAGGACTATAATGGACGGTATAAGCTGTAATACTGGTATATGGTACAGACTTTGGTGGTTCCCATGAAATTAAGATTTTAACTGGTGAAATAGCGTGACACTTTAGAGAAGTGGGTGTGGCAGGACTATTACGCGATGTATTTACTTGGAGCCGACCAGCAGCCCAAATTTCACCTGCTGCATTTACCGCCACACATTGGTATATGCCAGAGTCAGACGGTACTGTTGCTGATATTGCTAATTCTATTTTATTATATTCCTTAACATAAGTTGTTCTGCGACCTATTAACATTCAAATTCATTCATGTATGATTAATCGTAAGAGTAAATAAAAAGTGTGTTAGAAAAAAAGTTTAAAGTTCTTCCTTAGCAAGTCCTAAATCTGTTTATAATATCATTACCATTAATAGTAATATTTAATGAATCTTTTAGCCAATAAATTTGAGGTACGGGTAATCCTTGCGCCTGACACTCGAATCTCGCTGTTCTTCCATTTGGACAGATTTGGTTCATCGGCGTTTTTACAAATGACGGTGGTATTAATATATCTACTGTTATATTCTGCAATAATTTACGTATATATAAATATGTCAATTTTTTCTGTTAAATATTAATTACTTTCAATTACAAATATAATCACTTACCTGTACTTGTAAGTCATTGGTAATAGAATTCTTTGAAGAACACAGGTAGACACCAGCATAAGAAATGTTCACGTTTGTTAATGACAATATACTAATGCCAGTGGTAGAATTAAGAAGGATGCGAGGTTTTGTAACATTATCTGCAAACAAATATAATCGGATGTATTCAATTTTCTTAACAAACTAAACGTGTATTCTGCATTCAAATATCTTACCTATGTAACGAGGAATAAATGACCATGTTATGAATGGTGATGGATAACCAGATGCAGCACATGCCAACTTAAGATTCGATCCATTAACCAGCCAATGATTGTACGAAACTTGTGGAAACAAGGACGATGGCGTATGAATTGTTTTGTTCTCCGCTCTCACAATAACCGTTAATTTTGCTTCTTTGCTCCTTTTGGTCTTCTTTAGAAATTCATTAGTGATTATGCATCTGAAACAATTTCCATTTTAGTTTCCAATAAAAATATTAATGATAAAAAATTAAAAAAAAAAGACACCTATATGAGCCAGCATCTGACAATTTCGTTGCACTTATATACAGAACACCTGGTGGTACCACAGAATACTTTGATTCATTATAAGATAACAATGTTTCATTATGCTGCCACGTAATATTGGGTGGGAAAGGAACACTGTCAATCAAGCAAGACAATCTTGTAACTTCACCTTCTTGAACAGTAATATTTTCTGGAGTTTCTTTAAATACATGGGCAAGTTCTGTAACACATGTGACATTCGTTAAATCTAATTTCTAAATTTTTGTTGAAAGAAAGGACTTGTACTCATAAATTTGTAGATCGTTGCATTTACCTGCTATTTGAATAATGGTGGGAGCTGATTGTATCAACTCTCCTAAATTAGTACGTGCTACACAGCGATATTCATCTTTATTATGGTTCCTAGCATTAACAATATTATTCCTTTCCTTTTCTTTGAACTTTTGCATTTGTAAATTTTGTTTCTGCACATAATACATCATTGTGTTATATAATTTCTAAGTATAAATTATAATCTCGTAATAATAAATCCATAAAGTACTATGCGTTACCTTGTAAAAGTGGAGAGAGCCATTGGAAAGAAGAACACAGCGAATAAGACCACATGGAGGTGCTGGTATTCCATTGTGCAACCAAGTCACAGTCTCATTTGAACCAGCTATGCAACTGAGTGTGATCCCCTTTTTTCCTAGTATCACATGGCCACTAGGTTGAATTTCCAGTGTTAATCCAAATCCTTTAGTCAAGCCAGTGTCAGAACTGTCTGATTTGGACACGTTCTTACCACTGATATTTCCTCCAATACCTTTAACACCTGTCAAACAGGCAATTTATAAATTATCTTTATATCTTTACAGAATATGAATATTTCAATATTTTGGAAATATCATTTAATAATCAAAATAAATATATGTCTTTAAAATTAGACTCCAAAATTTTTTAAATTTTGCAGTGATAACTGATCAGAATACATTACTGATGATATTGATTTCACGGAAATATTTAGTAATTTTTTGAGTAGTCCGACATACATTTACATCATATTTTAACCAATCTATCATAACATAAATATGTATTGAACTGTACCAAAACAATTTTTGTGTTAATTTATATATAGCCTTAACATTACTTGGTCATTCATTAGAATATCAATTTTACTTCTGATATTTTGAATATTTTGGAAATGAATTACGAACACCACAAAAACTGACTGTACAAAAAATCAAGAAAGACGTGCTTGATTAAAAATATTTCGCTAGAGAAATATTTCAGGTTGAAAAGCGTATCGAAAAAGACGTGAGTCTTCACGACGTTTGTCATATAAAACGCATATCATACGAAAACAATCTCAGGTTTCTCTGTGATAACGCGAACTGCGCATCTCTCTTTCTTCGCCTCATCACTATGTAAGGAATTCATGTAGGGGAATACAAAGAAACGAGAAGGTCTCGGGGGTCGACAATAATCTAAGCCATGTACATCATAATAAACCAGTAACATCGTCGCCTGGAATTCGGGGAAATACGGAACGTGCGATTTAATGTTTCTCAGGAAATGTTGACGGGGAATGGTAGGCGTAAATACGAGGAATAGAGCACGCACCTGCGGCGCAAGCTGGTTTCAACACTTCCGTGATCAAGACGCTCAGCAACAGTACTCGCGCCGCCATATATCCACGCTCATCGGCAACCGCGTACCGGTGCGTACGTGCGTGCGTGCGTGTGTATTGCACGTACGCGTGCGTGTATGTGTGTGTGTGTCGTGCGTTCGTGTGTGTGTATATGTGTGTGTTCGTGTGTTTCACGTGTGTTAGTTTTCACTGACAGAGGAGCACGGCCGTGGTGCGCCGTCGTCGATTCTTCGTCGTCGTTTCCTTCGACTTCCTTGTCGTCGTCGTCGTCGTCGTCGTCGTCGTCGTTGTCGTTGTCGTCGTCGTCGTCGTCGTCGCCGACGTCGTCGTCGAGTTGCTGGCGCGCAAAACTTGACGCCGCATGTTTGACATCGTCGGCTTTGTCGGAGCCGAGGAGGGACAGAGAGAGAGAGAGAGAAAGATATCTCGTCGGCCGTTCCGTTCGTCGAGCTGGAGCGCCCTTTTCTCCCTCCGCCCCCGCCCGACCTCACTGCGCTGCTTTTGCGTTCGCGTGTGTATGCGCGTTCACATCGTCAACCGGCGCGGCGTGTGTACCGATCCTATGAGCGTGAATATAGGAAATATGATCGATGATATCGTACAACTGAATTGCGAATCACAAATGCCCGCGCGACTTGGACACCGTCGCCGGGATATCGTGCCCGCACCACCGCCTTCACCGGCGTAAAGTTTATTGTAACGCGTCTCGACGAATTTTAGCACGCGACACCCTCGTTCTTGCTTGCCATTTTCCCTCGGGCGTCCTCGGCATTTACCGCCGTCTAGAAACGCACGAGGGAAACTCGAAGCAATGAGGCCGCCGCCGCGTCGTGCGAGTAGGAAAAATAGAGGTCGATCTGGCCGACGCCGAGGCTCGATCGATATTGTATACTACAATATAATCTTGTAAAATTGTCATAAAATTATTATACATTGCAATGCAGAGAGAGGTTTCTCTCTAGCACAAACATTTTTAAAACAATTAATATTTATGAAAAGCAATTTTATGTTTACATGTATGTATAATAAAATATAACATGCATATATTACATTAAAAATATATTTTATTGTATATATATTTTATTATATATATTTTATTATTATATATATATATATATATATATATATATATATATATCAGTCACAAAAATTAGAGTCTTTAATAGTATCTCGCCATTGGTGCTTTCCATTTGGTAACACAATCAAGTCAACATCAAATGAAAAACATCCAAGTTCTAGAATTTATATATATAATAAAATATATCGTTTTAATATATTAATATCTCAGACAATAACAAAAAATTCAAAATTGAAATATAACTTTAATAGCACACTTTATCTAGGATATTATATATCCTGGGGATGTTCTTAGGATGTTCAAAGGACATTTTCAAGAGGTCTGTATTAGGGAAGACACGTTTATTAAAGATTTTTTTTTTAAAGAAGTAATTTTTTATCTTTATAAAAATAACTATAGTTTTTTATATTAATTTATCCCATTTTGTGTATAAATATGTCAAATATCATTGAAAAAAATATTTTATAAATAAATATTTTCTATATCAAAGCCCAACAAACGAGAATGGATTGAAATGAATTGAAATAGATTTAGATTTTCAGAAATATTGATTCACAAATGTTAAAATGAATGCTTTTCAATCCTGAATGCATTTTTATTTATTTATAGGAATTGCATCTCTATGCCTTTCAATTTAAAAATAATATTAGTTTTTTCTGTGCATTGTGAATACTGTTCAATTCAAAATTTTGAATAGGAAATGCAGTTTTTCAATCCAATTGTAACCAATTGAATCTAATTGAAAGCAATTGAATCCAATTAAATGCAAAAAAAAGTATTCGCTATTTAAAATATGCATTTGAATAGAAAAAAATTCAATCCATTTTATTTCAATCCATTTTCTCTATTCTCGTTTATTGGGAGAATACAATATAAATTAATTATAAATCTCATAACTCAATCAATTTTAATCTTAGTAGTCTTGTATATCTTTTTAATCAAAAACATCTTCAAGATAATCTGACCGATGTGATGTACACATAAAATCTTGTTATATTGACGTCTGTTTCTATTAATCCTATAGATTAACTTTAATCTCAGTTCAACTTGCTTTTAGAAAAAGATGAAGAATTAGTTTACCAAGATTAAAATTTAATTATATTGATAGAAACAGTCATAAGTCTGCAGTTAATTATAAGATAAAAAGATTTTCTTTCATAAGTTCAGACATTAAACTTTTGTTCACTTGTTTTAGCTAGATTAATCTCTATTTGGAATTTTCTGGAAGCTCTGGAGGCGTCATTTAATTAATATAAAAAGAAAAAGAAGATTGATTTGTTTTCGATAAATGCACCATTAATTTTTCTTGCGAGTCGCATTCCGATTTTTCTGTCGTTTCTCTCTGTCCATTACCCAGTCGCACTTATTTCTCTATGATAATAATCGCAACAAGAGAAATCGTACAGTTGTTAGCTCTGTGTATAGTATATCTCGCAGTCATTTTATTTCTAAAATCACCATAGGCGCAACATAAAACACTGCGTGTCGTACATGCATGTTGACAACGGCAACCGACAAATCGATATCGGAGTACTGAAACCGGTTTACTCGGACAATTTTCCGAACGCCATCGCCCATGACGGCCATGACCTTACGCATCAGCTTTCTCTCGGAAGGGAAAGTTTTTCCGTATCTCAGGGGTTGGTCCCATCAATCCCATCTATGACGGGGGATTCCGTCTGCGAGGAAAGTCCCACAAAAGAAACTAGAAATGACTTGGACAGAATCGAAGTTTTCCATCTCTCGATTCGTTCTAATTCATTCATTTTTTTTTCCTCTTTACTGTTCTGCTTCTCGTGACACGCCAACATAGTCGAAAGTAGCATTTATCCCAGTGAACCCTTCGCATTGTCATCGGGTGAACTAATCCGATGTGGAACGACGGTCGCGACATGACGCTTGAAATGTAAATGATGATAATCACGTCTGCAGGAAGTGTATCGCGAGGAGTGTAAATAACCATTGTTCTCTATTTCCGTTGGAGAAAATAAATGACCGTTATTTCGCAGTCACCCGGTAATAACGCGTTCAATCCACTCCATGGCCTCCGGATGAGTGCGATTTGAAATGCGATTTGAAACGAAACAAGAGCTTGTTCTTTTTAGCTAAACTTCTTGCACGGTTCATTAATTTCTTCTTTTTTTTTGTTATTTTTCTACCAAGTCTAATTGCAAACCGTTGATTCCATCGTCATCCAGTTCTCCCCGCAGTTCTCCCCGTTATTGTCATAAAAGAAAGTCGCTTGTCTCTTTCAAATTGTTCGTACAGTTCAGAGATTATCATGCTAGTAGGACATCCTGATGGCGATTAACGCAACTTGTCAAATTCATTATCGATATGCTTCGAAAGCCAATTTACGACTCTTCATGGACAAATTGATTGAATAAATCTATTGCGCGATGAAACGGAGATCGTTATCTAGCGAATCTTTTCACAGCGTGGCGCTTTCATAAGCTATGAAATTGCAATAATGACTCACATCGATCATTCTCTCAAAGAAAAGTTATACACATGTAAAATTTATAATTGCTAACAAAGTTAGAGTGTTTACTGCTGAAAGAAATCAATGTCATAAATCACATCTAAATGATCTAAATGATAGACGATTTCAATTTTTAACATTTTTTTCTTGATAATATTTTTGAGGCTTTCGCGGGTATTTTCTTCAAAAAAGCTATATATTCATTCAGAAATTATGATTCCCCAGATAACATACATGTTACATAAGACATCTAAAAGACATCTTTAAAATATCTTATGAAACATAAATGTTATCAGGGTCGTAAGTTATCTCTGGGTATTGATATCATCACTTGGGCGTGTAAAATTTCTTTTTTTAGCGAGGAATTTATCAATTCTGTTGTCATATAAATAGTAATTTTTGCTTTAATGAATTGCTTATTTAGAATTTCTGTGTTATCAAATAAAGAGCTATTTTTGTATTAATGAATTTGTCTTATTAGATATTTTTATAATTCTTTCTTGCGGATATTTTTAGAAATCTCTCTATAATACAAACCTCCAAGGAACGTACATCCTCACTTTCGAAGGATGTCTTTATGTTTTTTAAACGTCATAAGGACTAAGTTCTCAGGATGTCTGTCAAGTAAAATGTACTATGTAGGTTCTTTTTGTTCCTGATTTTGAAATTTAAAAAATATTAGATTTTGTTAATTATAACTTTTAATTATAATTAATTATAACTTTTAATTATAAATGGAGGGGGGGAAGTCAATTTCCCTCTCTTCTGGATAAGCTCATACATTGTTAAATGCCAACATTTGATAAAAAATTTACTTCATTAAGGCAAGAAACAATCTGATAATAAGCTATTTTTTTCTTTTTTTTTAAACAAAATTATTTTTTTTTTTATAAAATTTAGTTCCCGCGCTTTACGCGAAATGAAAAGCAATGTAAAATTGAAAGTAAGAAAAGAAAAGTAAGAATTGAAAAAGAAGAAAGTGAATTTCGAAAAAAATCGCTGAGAAACGATCGTTATTGTGTATCAATCTATTACGGATTTGAGCGCGACATGTGCATGATGTATGCTGTGAAAATGTGATAATTACTTGGACGAGCCTGTCGCGCCGATGATAAGCATCTGACAATGTCAGTTTCACCTTTCTTCATTTTCCGTTTTATGAATGTGAAAGGTGCCCGCGAGGTATAATCGTAATCCTCGCGATTAGAATCGCATATGGAACATCCTGTGAACTAGTATAAAGCGCCGATTTCCAGTCAGTCATTAAAGTGAATCTTGCCTCTTGCGCATTGATGTATATTTTATCGTCTATAAAGCAAAATTGTAACTTGTCGATTACAGAGAACGTTATTTATTAACTTGAGTTTCGATCGTATTTGTTTTTCAGTTATGCCGTTGGAGCGATACACATATAACAAAGTATTGTACGTTCTATTCATTTTACACTGAGATTTTATACTGAGATATATAATGTCAACAGCGAGGAATTATCTTTTTTTTATTACAACACGAAATAAATTGATTCCTTCGTATGATTTGCGCATAAAAATAAACTTTTTTTATTAATTTTTTCATCATATTTATTAATAAACATTGAAAAAATATCTCCGAAGATTCTCTTCTCTTGGAAATAGCTGTAAATCGCGATCGATAAATAATCATGATAACCATTTCCGTTGTAAACACAAGGCACATGCAGATTGAATTCTTAGGACATTTATATGTTCTAAAGTTAAATAAAGATTGATAAAATATCTCTGAAGGTTTTCTTTTCTCGAAGATAGAGCTGTAAATCTTAACTAATAATCATGAGAGAGAATCATTTATCATTGTTATCATTGAAAATACAAAACAAACAGATTGAATTCATTCAGAACATATACATATATTCGAGTTCGACTCCCAGCCGAAGCAATTTTTTCGCAATAAGTTTATTACAGTTTTTTAAGATTAAATTTGGGGGGATTATTAATTTCAGATTGATTACGTTAAAAGTCCGACAACCATCGGCACGCAATTATAATTTCTGAAATTAATTTATTTAAATGAATATATATAATAGTTCAACATCTTAACATTCAGACCATAGTGGCGCTTCGTATTTAAAGAAATATATATATATATATATATATATATATATATATATATATATATATATATATAATATATATATAAATTTATATATATATAAATATTTTTTCTGTAAGGAATATAAATAATAAAAGATACGATATATATTGTGTCTTTTTT
>Ga0157364_1003959_pt1 | contig 14598 bp, 9 predicted proteins | sample AttsexASBM2_FD_111476 | JGI IMG/M metagenome (GOLD analysis project Ga0157364, IMG submission 111476) | Fungus gardens microbial communities from leaf cutter ant in Ribeirão Preto, State of São Paulo, Brazil - Atta sexdens ASBM2 | ecosystem: Host-associated > Fungi > Mycelium > Unclassified ... | reverse complement strand
TGACTTTTAATAATCAAATGTGCAACTATTTTGACGTCATTTTAATGTTATGATAACTTGTACTTTATTTGGGAGTTAAGATATACTGCGTAAGAAACTTACAGAATTAATGCGTAGACTTTTGACAGTCACGAATTAGTTTAAATAAAATTTTTTAATTTTTAATTTGGAAATAAAATTCTAAGATTTTCAAGTTTATCCTTAATTTTCTCTAAGAAAATATGATGACAGTATCTACAGATGCACTCGGGTGAAGTTTCTGAACGCAGCTCAGCAATCACGCTAATAAGATCATGTCTTCGTTTCGTGAGAATTACAACTGGACACTTTCGTGGGTGGATTCTCTCGCGAATGAAACCGGGCGTCTCTGAAATGTCAAGATTAACACGCGCTTCTCGAGTAGCGTCTATGAGAATAATCTTTTGAACTGTAAGACGCAATATCAACAACCTTACATCTGCTACACGAGAAGATCAATAAATTCCAACCGCATTTTGACAATCGTTGATTTATATCAGCTGGACGCAGTCGCGAGGACCTGTTGCTGCAACAACGGTATGCACGCGGCCACATCCGCATTTTCTGTATGTGACAACGAATTTATGGTGACACACGTTTGACAATTTGCGTGTACATTAGCCTTCGGTATGCAAGGGCAACGGTGCATGACAGGAATGATGGAGGATCGTCAAAGGAGGAGGGATATTTCCACTTTGGAACTCGGCCAATGGCCGTGTGCTTTGAAATCTTATGTATTGATCTTGTTTAATCTCGCTTACATGCTCTACCTGCTCCACATTGCCCTAATTCATCTACGGCGATTACTTCCTGCGATGCTGCGACAGGCGTTCGGAATCGCTCGTTAAGAACACCGGTATATTGCTAACTAAATGTTGGAATATCATAAAACTAATGATCGTCTCTCTCAAGATCGTGTAAATATAAATACATTCTTTAAAATAAAATAAAGGTCATCTCGAATCTGAAATTAAAATGAATATACATATTTATATAACTTTGGAAGATATAATCATACTGTAATTTAAAAAAAAAAAGAACATTTTAAATCTTGAAAATTCAGCGTTTTCTTTAATTTTTCAAGTATATATTGTATATATATTGTAGAAACTTATAAATAATTGAAAAACTTCAACTTTGAGATCGTGTGCACAGAGATAAGAAATCATTTTCATCTTTCCTCTAACATTCTTAAACATTCTAAAAGCTTGACATCTTGCTTTTGGTTTTTTAATAAATCGAATTTGCAATTTTTTTCTTCGAGTCATCACGATTTGAAAGAATCACGATGCATTTTTAATTATTTCTATTACCACAATTTTTATTACTTTTGCCGCTGATTTTTTGCAAATTCTTTTTTTATTAAAATATAATGTAACTATAAATATGTTTTTATTTAATTCAATCGTGGTTTAATTCAATCATGGTTTTAATGAAAATAATGTATAAATATATTACACACTATATATAGGTTTTTTAAATGGTAATAATTTTGCAATCATACAAAAACCGTGCAAGTTTGTTTCGGAGAGATTATTGAGAAAATATGTGATTTAAATTCGACTTCCGTTAATACTAGGATCACAGGTCTAAATTAACGCAATCGCGATTTTCAATTTATAGCTTTTTATAGGTAAATTTATAGCTTTTTATGAGTGAGGGTTTTTATCATAAAAATAAAAACTTACTTGTAATTAATGATTATTTATGAAAAATCACAAAAATCTAAAGCTCCACGTGCAAATCCAAATTAACTAGAAAAAAAAGAACCATCAAATGAATCAAGCATGGCACAACCGCGGTTCTAGTATTAATTCAAGAACAATATTATGTGATGAAACATTGTAATCTGTTTACACCTCAGGGATTAATCCAGTCTTGAGATTCCCACAATATTTCAATGAATATTCATTGAGCCATTCCAGATGATAGTCTAGTTGTTCGTCCCGTAAGTCCTGCAGATATTCATCACAGCTTAACACAACCCATGTCTACATGTATAGAAAAATATTATCAGACTTTTTAATATAATTATTGTATTTTAGGATACATTTAAGGAAAGAATTGATATAAAGAATTTTTTAAATTAGCATCGTTCTTAAAGATTTTGATAATTAAAAGAATTCTGTTGCTATTAATTTTTATCAGATTACAAAAAATTTGTTATTTTTTATCAAATAAAATTGTCAACAAACCGAAGCGAAATTTCTGTCGAGGACTTTAGTAGAAAATTTCATTTAGAAAAAATGTTCTATGTTTTTTTCAAAGAGCCTCGTAGTTTTCTAACTTTAATGCAAAGTACAATGAAAAACAACAAACCTTTTGCATCGATGTAATAAAATGCATAAAATTTTATTATTTCACGAACATAAAAGCAGAAGAAACGTTTTTCAAACGAAAATTTTTCAAAGAATGTCACAAATCTTTCTAACTTTGATGCTGTTTTCATTACTGTTACGCTTTGTCACAGTTGAATTGAATCTTGCATAAAATACCAGTTACGAGATGTTGATAAAATATTAATAGAGCGCAGCGAGACATACCTGTAATAGAAACGAACGCTACTGTGTGAGATACGTTTATTGTCAAAGCGAATTTCTGCAACAAGACAGTTTGGTACAGCAACAGGTTGAAACTTTATTCGTGGCTTCGTTGGAGGTGACTCGACAAAAAGAAACAATCAGAATGAATCGATCCATCTTAACAGAAGATTACTCATTGGCATTAATTAACAAGATCAGAAAATTTTTATTGTTCAATAATACTTCTCTTAACGTGAAATATGAATACTAAATATTTACAAATATTTGCGATTTACAGATTTACTTTGAATTTTTGTTTAATTTTAACGATTAATTGTAACGATTAAAGAGAAAAATGCAATGTAGTTTTGAGTTTCTAATTGGCTAATATCGTTTAATCATTATTAATCGATATCAATTATTTTAGAAATATAGGAATGCTTAGGATTTCCGTTAAAATCATATTTCTATGTTTACTCAATATAAACTATAATATAAATTGACAACATTTTTCACTTCTATTCTTACGAATTCGCAGTCCGTTAAAAATCAACTCACTGTCAGTTTAATATCTCATAACTCGTTCGTATTAGAACCATAATTCTTTCCTGCGTGTTTCTGATTAAAAAAAAAAGATTTAATTCCAATTGTTGATAAATATCAATTACCTCTTGTTATGTATGCAATTGTTATATAACTATATACGACTCGTAAATTTTTTATATTAATTTTAAAATTTGTTTGATCAAATATTAGGTACATATATATTTTATAATTTGTTGATTGAAAATTTTTTGAGTTTTTTATTTATTTGAGTACGTAGATCAATTTATAATTCTAAATTATTAAATAATTTTTATTAATTTAACTATAAATCATTATTATAACATTATTAAGGTTTTTTAATTGATTATTTTTTATAAATTTGACTGTAGATTATTAATTTGATATTATTTAAGATATTTATTTTAATTTATTACTCTGACAAAACTGCACATTTTCGCTTAATATAATGACGAATTGTTTTCTTTTATTATGAGAATGTATATGTGTGATCGAAATTCATTATTATGAGAAAATACATAGAGAAGCATCTCAACATTACCTATGTGAAAAATATTTTCTAATCATATATGTAATTTGAAATCAATTAAACGCACTATTTGTACTCCGATTTTTATACAATTGACTCTGTGAGTACGAAATATCTTACGACCATTGTTCTCGTATACATTTTGTAATTTAATTATACTTCTACCTTACTTCATTTTTATTAAAAATCTCGTATTTGCTCGTTTATTCATTTTCCCTTGTTATGTAAATTATTTATTGCACTTCGTTCTTATTTATTTTATTTCCACTGTTCAATTTAAATCATATCGAAAAGATAAGATGAGATGCAAAACTCAAAGGATGCACATGTTTTTTCTTTAGTTTCGATCTGTCGCAATACTTGGCAATATGTCGAGCTTTTATTAAGCCCTTCCTAGGAATTTCCTTTCGTCGCAACTCCTTTAGTCGCAACTGGGACGCGAAGGTCGAATGACGCTCAAGGCTGCGTAGGTCGGAGACTAATTACCAACTAATTTGTTCTCATCTCGAAAGGGAGAAAACATTTCTCCTAGGTCACACGGGCAACATCGTTCGCATTTTCTCCAATAATTGCTCCGGGAAGACAGCCCAAACCACAATCGAATGAATTATTCACTCTGTCGATCGATAGCGTCGAGAATAGAACTTTTTCGACTATTCTGACTCGCGTGCATTTTAGTTTGGGATTTATAAAAATACATATCTTACATAACGAGATTATATAATAAGACACTTTACTTTAGGTATCTGGAACTTCGTAGAAGAAGCTGAAATTCAAGAACGTTGTTTGTTGTACAAATTTAGCACTAGAGAGGGAATACTGTACATATATTTATAATATATTTAAATTCACTTGTAACTTGACAAATTTTGCCGATGCGTCGATTCTGTACAATGTCGTAGATATTTATATGGGGTCACTCTAGCTGTGATAACGGATTGCAGGGCGGATTATTGGAAGTCCCAAGGACGCAAGTTCTGCGATTTCTGCAAGTGCTGGATTGCCGATAATAAACCGAGTATCGACTTCCATGAAGGCGGCAAGAAGCACAAGGAAAATGTCAGTAAGCGGCTCAAGGAGATCCACAAGAATAGCGCCAAACAGGCAAAACAGAATAAAAAATTCGAAGATGATCTCAAGAAAATGGAAAATGTATGATTATATATAGATGTTGATTAAGACATGAAAATATGATGATGATAAATAATCATTCTTTTTTTGGACTAGGCGGCTATGGCTGCGTACTTGAAGGATGTTGAGAATAACACGCGAGATATGACTGCTCAGAGAATCATTAAAGAGAAACTGGATAGGATAGAAACAAAAGAAGTAAGTTATACTTACTTAAAATTAATCTCTTAATTTTAGAAATTATTGTCAAGAAAAATAATAATATTAGATGTAATACTTTTAAAGATTATGCAAAAAGGAATTTTTGTTTTCTACGTTAAAATATCGAAATTTAGAAAAAATATATAATTATTCCTTTTTCTCGTAGAAAAAAAATCATCATTCCTCTATTGTACATATTTTTAATTCAGTGTTTAGTGTGATGTAATATGTGTATTTCTAGATGTCTCGAAATTGCAACCGTATACCGTCATCCGCTCTAGAAACGGTTCCAAGATTCAAAAACAATAGTGAACAGGTGCATAAATTCAAATTGATCTTTTTAATTATTTAATGATCGAAACATAATTAAAATATGACATCATTAAACAAAACAAGTATTCACTTGTTTATTTATAAGATCTGGAGTAAAAGATTCGGATTACTTGCTGCACCTTTGATTATGCATTGATTAATACGTCTATTATTTTCTATAAAAAAATTAGAACATGGTTCATCAATGCGAAGTGAACTTTTCAACTGAAATTTTTCCAGTTCTTGCCAAAAATGGATCCTTGTGACCCGGCAACTTTATCAAAAGGCGCGCCGTCGTTTCCACGAGTCCAGCAGCAGCACAGCGGCGAGAACAGGACTCCGGGGAAGAGTAAATCGGGTAAGGTGAAGGGAAAGGGGAAAAAGACTCAGGAGGATGATCATCCAACCGCACCCGTCAGAAAACTGTGGTATGAGGCTCGCAGTCCCGAAGGATACACTTACTATTGGCACATTGAAACGAACGGTGGGTGTATCTTTGTCGATTTTTTTTATTTTTTTGCACGTCTGCCTTTTGGATATCTTTTTTCGTCAGACAGTAACTATAATATGTTAACATTTTATTTTTCTTGCAGATATTGTAACAACAATTCTTATATTTGTTTCTTATTTGAAATAATATAATTTTCACATTTGTATGTTTTTTTAATTTATTATTTATAATTTACATAACTATATATTTTACATTACATTACTATATGTTTGTCTTTGTCAAAAACTGTGTCTCTCAAATAGCATTTAAAATGTAAGATTTTTAAATTTTTGTTATGTTGATGAAATTATGATTATGGGAGAGACGCTATTAGTGTTATTTGTGTCATTCTATCTTCATCGTCTATTAGACGTGAAACAAGCAAACAAGAATATGATAAAATAACGCTGATAGCGCGCTCCTCGAACGCAGCTTAGTTTGCTCCTTTTATTCTTTTTATTAACATGATATTGAATTTATAAGTTTAATAAGCTTTACTTTGATTAAGATTAAGTATATTATGAATCGTAAATAAATCTCATGCGAGGTACCTGTTATCGAACATTCCATAAATATTTGATGTACATTAGAATCGGTTTGGGAGCCTCCGGAAGAAGGCTACATGACTTTCATGGAGCAAGAAGAAGAGGCGACAGAAGAGGTGATCCAGAGAGAGCTCATGGAACAATTGGATAAGGAGGAAGCGGATAAGAAGGCAGATATTCTCGAGGAGCAACGGGCCAACGTCGAGAGAGAGAAGATGAAAGAGTTCAGGAAACGATCAGTTGAAAACGATGATGTCCAAAATGCTGAAGAAAGCATGGAAATAAAGAAGGTGATTGAAGAAGAACGACCTTACTGGCGAGACTACAGTGTACCTGAGAGACCGCAACCTTACGGATCCTGGCAAATCGTGGAGACAACGTAAATATTTTATACTTATTCCACTTATTCCACTATATTATTTTGATTACCAAAATGGATTAAAATATTTTTCACGAAAACAATTTGTCGCGGCAACAAGTCTTAATATTAATTCTTGAGTAAAGATGCGTAAGTTTTCACGGATTGTGAATGAAAACTGCTAGAAATTGAGCTATATCAATTGGCTGATTAATGTACAATTATTTAGTAGTAAAATATTATTGTATGTATACATATATGCATAACTTTATTATACACAAATATATTGCTTTATTGTATTATAGTAGAATCAAATTACTTAAAGATTAATTAATTTTCTATATTATTTTTTACATAGAGAGATTTTTTATATATATTTTTTACTTAAGATAAATGCAAAAACGTTTAATTTTAGCAAGAAGAAACCATTGGATCTTCAATTGCCAAAACAACAAAAACAAATACAGCTGCCCATATTTACAAAGATAGAGCCACCGCCATTACAAAGAACTTTTAAAGAAAAAACTGTTATACAAATTAATACAGGTAACAGTGATGATGAAGAAACAGCCACTACTTTTAAAAAAAGAAAAATCGGTAACAAGAACGTGCGCAAAAGAACGATTGATGATTGATAATATTTATTTGTGGAAAGTGATATAATCTTTTGTCTTTTAGTTTATGTCTAACGTATTTTTTAAATACGCATAGAAAATTAAATATTATCAAATTAATGTAGTAATTAAATTAGTAATATTTATAAGGCATTAGTTTGCAGTTTATATATAATTTTAGAATCTTTATTTATACATATTTTATTACAGATGTAAATGAGAAATGCATATTTTGTAATCTACTTAAGTATAAATGTATATTTGTGCATACACATATTCATATAATTTTAATTGTAAATAAGAAGTTTTATTCTATTTTACATAAAAATTTGGATCCTATCATAATTAATATTAATTAAATAAATTTTATTAATACTATTTAATGTACACAATAAATACATTTTCAGCATCACTTAAAATAAGTAATTGTAGAATTATGTACGTACATATTTTTTATTTAATATCTGTTTATTTTTAATAACTTAATTTTAAATAGTTCTATTCTATTAAAACCAGTCAATCAACATTCATATACAATTTTTTTTATATCTTCATTTTTTGAATCTTATTATTGTAATATCTTCATTAATGTCAGTTCTGCTATATCTGCGTGCCATATATGTGTATCATGTATTAATATTTTTCACATGTATCAATATTTTCCACATGTATCAATATTTTTCATTTTTATAAAACACACTTGCAAGATAAGATATGAGATATTATGAGATTATGTTATATACAATGCAAACTTAATACGATAAATTTTGTTACTAAAAAATAAAATGTCAGAAGAAGCAGTGAATCGATTAAAAGTAAATAACGCGAGACTCCCTTTAATTGTACGAAGCGACTTATATATTTACTCAATTATTTTTCGCAATACATGTTATTTTAATAAAGTATAATCAGTCTGGCTTTGACCGGAGGTCGTTTATTCATTACGTAAAATTTGGAATATTTGCTCATGTATATTACATGTTCAAGAGTCGTACAAAGAATAAGCTAGATAACTTTTATAATAAACACATATAAAATACTTGAACAAATATTCCAAATTTTAAGTAACGAATAAATTTGGAAATATGAAATGGAATGTAAGGATTAAACAACTAAAATTATTACGAGTACTACACATTATTAGTAAAGGAAAAATTTTGAGATACTGACAACATGTAAACTTTTGTACACAATTATGTACAACATTAAATTATGAAGACATTTTATAAATTTCTTCACTATAGTGGAGTTTTCAGATCCCTTGAACGTAGATAACATTTTCACACATGCACCGCGTGAACTGAATCTGATCCAATAATATGTTTAATATCGTTCTTATTTGTACATCGCACGCCATTAAGTTCATCTACAATATCTTCGCGTAATTGTCCTTTGGTCTCTGGTAGTAATATGAAGCAAAACAAAAAATTGCATACGCAGAAAATAGCGAGGAGAAAGAAGCAACCATGCAAGCCTAACAAAGTAATGAAATCCGTGAAGCTTTTCGTCATGATGAATGCAGATATCCAACTTACAGAGATACCTATGGTCGAGGCCAGGCTGCTTATGTCACGGCTGAATATCTCAGACATCACCACGACAGGTCCGTTTCCCATTCCCAAAGAAAATAATATCATGTAGGCAGATAATGCTACCACCGGTATCCAAGAATAAGCGGACACTTCATATTGCAAGTTCTGAAGATAATAAAATGCACCTATCATACAATGACACACGGTCATTCCTGCACAGGATAGAAGAATCAAGGGCCGTCTGCCAGCGCGCTCCACTAATAATGTCGCTAACCACGATCCAAAGACCTGTATAATCGCTACAATGATAGATGACATATTCGGTGATAACGAACTGCCGGACATTTTGAAAATCATTTCCGTGTTACTGATCTAGAAAAAGTCGAAAATTCAGTTTGTCATTTTGTAAAAATAAAACATTTGAAATAAAATGAAATAAATTGAAGTCGTAGAAGTTTTGTCAATGTATTGAACGTACTATTCAACTTATACAGTAGCGTGCAAAAGTTTCCGGTGACATTTTGTATTTTAATTTATAAAAAAAGCCTAATAAAATTTTAATCGGATATCAGTACAAGATATGATTAATGAAATCTTGTACTAATCTGATAATGATTAAAATTTTATTAGGTTTTTTTTTTTTATAGGAAAAAGTTCCCGGGCCAGGTACATTTTAGAAAGAAAGCAAACTTGAAGGATTTGTAAACATTAATAATGTTGCATTAAATGCCTGAGTCCATAAGCTACGTATCACTGATAATTACCATCGCAAAAATGCCACAAAGTTGTTGACCGATGAACAGACCCACAATAATTATGAGTCCTTTAATCGTTGCTTTGTCTCTAACCAAATCTGAAAACTTGGCAGACTTTATGGATGCGGTCTCCTTGATTTGCAATTGTATATGCGATAACGTACGTTCTACTTCCAGATTGTTTCCAGCTTTCAACCACTTCAAGGCTCTAAAACAACAAATTGCAACGTATTTTTGCTTTTAAGGAGAATATTTGTTTATTTCATTTTTTTTTTTTTACCTAATCGCTTCGTGCGTACGATTTCGACGCACCAGGTATAACGGCGACTCCGGCATGAAGACGAAAGTGATAAGATACAAAAGAATTAACGCTATAACAGCTACGGGCAAGGCACGGAAGGACATTATGCCACCCAGGATGTAAGCCACTAGTATCCCGACATTCACGGAAACTATCAAGATACTTGCCAACATGCCACGGATACTGTCGCACGAAATTTCCGACACGTAATTTGGTACGACGAAGAACGTAGCAGCGCCACTGATGCCACTCAGACCCCTCGACACATAGATATACATGTGCTCGGTAGCAAACGTGATCAACAACCAGGCGATAATTATTGGCACCACTAATATGTAACCCAATCTCTTCCGACTAAACTTGTCTGGTATCACCGATGTTAGCCCAGCCACGAAAGTACCACTTAGACACAAAATGCCAGTCAACCAGGATACACCGTTATCAGTCATAGGGTTTCCCACGGGCGATGAAGGACTTTGCAACAGTTGCGCTGACGGTGATGGCCATCCTATCACGATTCCGTAAGACAACGCCAACTGATTTACTGCAAATATATATCACTATATAAATATGACTTGCGACGGAATAAATAAGACTTTTGACGACTTAATAGAAACTAATTGTAATAAACATATTGTATTCTTTAATACATTATAATCTGTATTAAATGTCATTTTAAGTATCATTGATATAATGCCGATAAGAATAATTTAATTTCTTAGAATGATCACACTTGCATCACTAAATATCAATTGCTTAAAAATATTGATCTTTTTTATTTTCATATGTTCTGTTTACAATTCTTCTCTATTTTTAAGTGCTGCTATATCCATCAATGGAATCTAAGGAAGTTTCTCTCCTTCGATTGAAGTCATCGCATGCGTCGTATATCTCTTCTGCTCCTTGAGAAAGAATCGAGAAAAGAGATTCTTTCTTCTTTCCAACTTACTGATTATCGTGGCAAGGAATTGCCGCAACTTCCCTGACTCCTTCACTGGCTCCTTCAGATTATCGCACTTCTCCATTGCACGTTTTTTCAAATAAGAACGACCGCACTAATAATTCCGTAATTATTGTCGGCTTCGAGCCAAGGGTTGATTAGGAATAAATTTATGAAGTACCAATGCATTGATATAAACAGAATGCTTGTTTTACACTCGACGAGCGTAATTCAATATGCTGTATACGAACTGTAATTCGGTTTATAACGATCACTATTTACGAAAAAATTCTTGCCAAGAAGGGGCATTCTTATCTAGATGTCATTCGTTAATGAAGACACATAAATAATAGGCACACATGTATTCTGTGTACACAGCAAATATTCCATTTATCAGATCTATCGACTTAAAGAAGAGTATTAAATTTTGATAGATGTAATCGATGTAACCTGAAATCTCAGCCTGACAAATATTAAAGACTCCAAAAATGTCAAAAATACGTGTCTAAATAAATTTTAATAAATATCCGCTTCTTGTGCTATATCATAGAACCATTTTATCATTTTATTATTGGAATACAATCTTAATCTTAAATAAGATTTTATATTAATTAAATTCAAATAAAACTTTATATTAATTTATTGAATTATGAACAATCCGATCTTATACTTAAATTTGATCTTAGATAATATTAAAATTTATGCAGTCTCAATGAAATAATTATGATTTCTTGAGATCGTACTTCAGGTTTAAAAAAATATGTTTTTTTACTTAAATTTTAGATTCTATTTTTTTGGAGATTTGAAAATTTGAAGTTATTGATTTGCGATACAATATTTAAAATTAATGGCTTGTTTAAAGTGATTATGTTTATAGGCTGAAGATGGCTCAAAGTTGAGTTAAAACGTTCCAATTTTTTAATCCAATTTTTTAATCTAATTTTTAATTTTAATCTAAATTATTAATTTATTATTAAAATTATTGCATGTTTAAAAACATTGACTCCTATAGCCTTCATATTTATATTTATTACTTATCTATTATACAATAGAATAGAATATATGGTTCTATTTTATCCATAGCATTTATTATCTATTATGCATAATTTATACGGGCTATGTGATAAGGTAGATAGACATTGACATCGAATTGTTATAATTAAAAATTCTTTTTAAAGATATCAAGAGATACCATTGTTGATTTATTATATATGCTTAACGGGTATCATAATGTGAAATTTTATTCTTTTACACAGAGAAATGGATTCGCTGGAGAAGAAATTTCCTTTATCTTGTGTCTCTTATTATATAAATCATTGTGCAAGCGAGAATGTACCGCCATGATTTATTGCCGTAGCATCTCGCTGAGAAAGACTTAATTTACCATTGTTATCCAACACTGTGATTAATTGATAAAATTATGACTAAAATTGATAAAATTATGATTTGCAGCAAGCTAATTTTAGTGTGGAATTGTGTATCTATGTTTGCGTTTGTTACGTATATAATAATACGTGCAACTTTTAATGTCAAGCGGTGACGTAGATGCATTCCACTAACGTTCGCCGCGACCATCATTTCATCCTTGTTTAATAACGATAACTTGTTTGAAAACGATAAGGATGAAATGATGCTCGCAAACGTTGCGAACGTTAAGTGAAACGCGTCCTGTAAGTATTCGAGGTTTCCTTGTAATCTCTTCCATTCGAGAATATTTTCCTTAAAAATTTATTTTATTTTATTTTTTTTTATTGAAGATTCGCCGAAACATCTTTCAATTCAGATCCTGCGCGTCGATACATCGCGTTCGATACGTGTTAAAGCCAATCGTAAAGAATTGATCAGATGTTTGAAGCGAAATTGGAGAACGAAATTCCCGAGTCATTGTTGCTGAATTAAAATCGCGTCCAATGTTTGAATGTCGTTTTAAACATCTAATTGATCATTATGGTTTTATACATATATGTAAAATCGTCCTAGAGGTGAGCGGTTTACCTTCAAACTCCTACACTGGAGCGTATCTGCTTAGTGCCTTGTAACATCTCCATCAACAATCACATAAAAAAAGTATGTTTTTTCTGCAAAATAATATAAGGAATCGAATTAAATTTTCAGCCACTTCAATGTTGATTGGTCGGTTAGTAAACTGAAAACGGAGGTAAACTCGCCTATAAAGGTATTATCTCGAGAAGTTACTATTATTACCTTATTAACCTGATGAAATCTTGACGTCATTCAAAATCAGATTTGGAGGCGAGATCTTAAATATAAAATTTGATATTTATATTTTTTTTCTATAATATAAAACTTTAAGATTGTCTATCGGATCATGAATTGATTTTATATTAAAAATCTCCTTTTTTATAGCAAATTATAGAATTTCATCTTATAACAAATTTTATCCTACATTACACTATTTACAATTAGATAACGTGCATGTCGAAAAGACATATAGGAGACATCGTAAAGATTTTATTAGACATACATGTTGTAGTGCATATAGCTATACATAAATAAAATTAGCAAAATAAAATGTATACGGAGAAAAATGTTGAATTAAATTAACTGGAATTCTGATGGAAAATAAACAATCCAGATTTTTTGTTACATTTACCAAATTTCTGATCTTTTTTCTATTTTTTTAAAAAAATTTGGCATCTAAAGAACAAGTTTTGTGCGTTGTCTGCCTCAATTCGTGCGTATCCTTTAACTGGCATAACTTCGAAGTTCATCTCTGGGTCACAAATGACCCAAGGTGTGTACAGAGTGTACATTTTCTGTAAATAAAAAATTTTTATTTTTTTCTTTATTTTCAACTAATTCTCGGTTGTATTGCGAGAATATTTCGCGAATTATTAAAAAAAGAATTTAACCCTAAACCAACATATTTGTCCTTAATAAATGCGATTGTTATCTTTGTTTTAAATGTTGTCTGTAATATTATATATTATGTTGTCTGTAATGTTATAAAGAACATTTTTCTAATAAATTATAAGTTTTTTTAATACGATAGTAATAATAAAATCCATTGTTTTAAAATGTAAATGCAATATATCTTTAATTTATAGCTATTCGATCATGCATATTAAAAAAAACATCTTTTTCAAATTACTTGATAACTAAACTTTTTGGACAGCCGATACTTGAACTATTTTTTTTTCTTGTAGTTTATTGGAATATCAATTTTAAGATAATCTGAATCATACTTTTCCTTTAAATATTTTTATTTCAGAGTTTTATATATTTATCTGAAATAGTACATTTTTCGTTAATTATATTTAGTTACAATAATTATCTATAATTTATCTATAATTTGTTATGAATATACCTGCACAAATACTTTCTAAAGATGACAAAATATATGTAAAAATTGTTTAATAATTTATATATATATATATATATATATACTTGTAAAAGTGATGAAAATTAAGCCAAGATACGAATGAGCGTGTGTATTAAGGGTGCTAAAAACGTGTATTTATTATATTAACGTATATTAAGGGTGCTAAATTATTAAGATAAAAGGGTGCTGTATTATTAAGAGTTAATATTGTATTGACGATTCCTGAGTTTCCTCCTCTCTTCATCCGTCGGCTGCTTCCCCGCGAATTCTAAGATTAAGAAAATTGACATCAATAACTTATCTCACATTAATATATTTATAATTATAAAAATCTTCATTTCGGAGTTTAACGCGTTTTGGAAAGGTTCGCAAATTTAAATCCGCGTTCCAATTTCGCGGGCGAGAGGCAAATCGATAGCCGCATCAGCTGTTTAATTCCCTCC
>Ga0157364_1003958_pt1 | contig 14599 bp, 11 predicted proteins | sample AttsexASBM2_FD_111476 | JGI IMG/M metagenome (GOLD analysis project Ga0157364, IMG submission 111476) | Fungus gardens microbial communities from leaf cutter ant in Ribeirão Preto, State of São Paulo, Brazil - Atta sexdens ASBM2 | ecosystem: Host-associated > Fungi > Mycelium > Unclassified ... | reverse complement strand
ATATTAATGTGTTAATACATTATTATTAAAAATATGAGAGTATCACTTATTAAAAATATGAAAGTACTAATATAATATTAGTAATACTAATATGTTCAATATGATAATAATAAAACAAATACCGCAAAAAGTAATACAAGTACTATAACGATGACGACACAATGGCAATGTAATGACAATAATGAGGATGATAATAACGCAAACTACTAACAATAGTATTGTTGACGAGAGGTGTATCGTATAACGTGTTAATGATACATAGTTTACAGTTTAGGTACATGTACACATGAACGGATTACGGTGCGTATGAAGGCAAGCAGTGCAACACAAACTAAGAGGTTTACCAAGCATGGAGACGGCTGTCTACATGATACGGCAATATTTCATTATTGTGTCAAAGAAGCAGAGAGAACGTGAAAGCACAGTCAGCATAATCAAATCGTTGAATGTTAAAGGGCGAATTCTGTGTTATCTAGGGCACTGGACGAAACAGAAACGATTGAGCTTCTGTTCTTCTGCGCTTCTTTCTTTCTTTTTTTCTCTCATCCACAAATAGGATTCAGTGTGTGGGAATGCCGCTTTTGATTCTCTTTTCTTTTTTTCTTTACCTGTTTCTCAAATGCACGTTGGAAGATTCCGATGAGGCAGGTGGGGGTGAGGGTGGACCACCCCTTTCTCTGATTCTGACAATTGTTAGCATTTGTTAGTGCGATGAAAGTTATACTAGGTGTGTGTTTCTATCTGCAGGCTAGTTTCAATTTATTTAGCTTTTAATTTTATCTTTTTTCTCAAATTTTATCTCTTTTTTATCGTTCACCGATACGAATACTTTTTATCTTTTACAAACAGTTTGGAATCATTTTAAGCTTTTTACAAATGCATTTTATGTTGAATCTTAAAAATACAAAAAAAAAAGATGAATTTAGCGTGATCGATATTTCAATGATTATGAAAAAATTTCGGCAAATCACTTTTATTCTTATTTATTCCCATTATTGGATAAATGCCTCACCTCCAATCTATAAATGCTGCGACAAGTTTTTAATATATTTTCAGAGGACGTAAAGAGAAATAGTCTAATAGCAAATTTTGTAATCAATGAATTACGTAAATTAATCATTTCTCTTAGAATGGCGTTGTTTCATCATACTTTGTAGAAAGTTAAAAATTAATGTTATGATTACAATATTTCTTGATGATTCATGGATGCAGAAATGTAATCTAATACCGTTAATTATTAATTATATTGTTTTTCATTTAATATATTACGTATAAAAATACTATTCTAAAATGGTCAACCGGTTGCACGCGTGCTGTACATATATATGTTAAATCTTTCGCTAAGATAAAATCGATAGTTTTAATAAATTACACGATAAGTACTTATATCGATTTAATGTATGGGGTGTCATAAGACTATGGCTGTTCTTTTGAGCAATTTGTTATATAGGCGAATTTTTCCCCATCGAAAACTTTCTTATCGAGTCCAAACTGATTAAAGAATTCGCAATCGAAAGAAATGGCGTTAATTTTGGGACACCCTCAGTAAATATATGCGTGTGATTTTGTGTGTACGTGCATATGTGTTTTTTTCTTTCTTTTTTTTTCTTTATGCATATATCAATGAAAGCTATGATGATTAATAGAATTATGAGAACATTTTAAAGACTCTAATTGCTTTTTATGCACATCACGTTTATTTGCCTTTTATTCTCTAAGCTCGCGTTTAAATCTATATTGCTATTCGATGGTTGAATTTATCCTTCATAAAATTTGGAAACACTCTTAAACTTTCAATTTATATCTCGGTACAATTTTAATCGATAATATACGCTCTAACTCTGTATGGTAAAGTTTATTGCTTAGTTCAACATGGAGAAATTCTCTGTATCATCTAACATGTATATCTATAGCTACATCCTCGCATTTGTCGATAATTCGTAGTAAAAAGACTGAAGAAGAGATTCTTTTACGACGGTACTACTCTTGTACATACAGTTTATAGCACACTCCGATAATGTATTATCGGCTGTATTATACCTCTATTTTCGTCACATCTACTATTCCATCTGACACGACTTGGATTATACTATTTTTTTTTTACTATTTCGCTGGAAGAGCTCCTATGATTTTTCTACGACTAGCGCGATTATAAAAGATAATACGAATCGTAACGATATAGAATGCAGTCTTTTGAGATTACGTCTGGTTTAAATGCCAGACGTTAATTCTGATGGCTAGAAAGACGGGCGGAAATGATGATAATGATGATGGTGATGCTCTTGCTCGTTTTAATTCAAATGTAACCATTCTCAGCCGAAATGAGAGAACGGAACCCAGTTGGGATAGGTGAGCGATGATTGTTGGTGTGGCAATGCGTGTGTTGCTGCGTGTGTGTGATAGTGTAAGCTACGGCCGGCTCCTGGTGGCATTACTGGAACGGCAATCGCTGACTGGGCTTGTTGATGGGCCTGATGGCCGACTATGTCTACGAACGGGCTCGCCGTACTCGCGGCTGGGCCTGGTGGCATCGCAGCCGCCGCAGCCTGGGCGGCAGCTGTATGGCTTGTGACATAGTACGGATTGTGTGCAGGCGGCCTCACGCTGTAGGCGATGATTGTTGTTGTCGTGGACGATAGTTGTCGCAGTTGCGTTGCAGTAGTTCGTAGTCAGGTACCAAAGGACACCACAAAACCAAAAGCACAAAGAATTAGCCCAGGGGGAAAAAAGAGGCGAAACGAAGGAACAGGAGAGAAACCAACGAGATTTCCAAATGCGAATTTTATATTGCGTCCCATTGGCATAGAGATAAAATACGAATAAGTCGCTCCGCGAACAAAAGATACATGAAATAATAATGTAATAAAATGATATAATGTTTTCTTTCATGCCAACGGAATATTCGGAGAATCTGAGGGAGGCTTACCCATTTCGTTGCGATTACAAGTTTCTTGTAGGAAACATAAAATTACAGTTAGATTGAACTTGCTATATAAACGAATTTTTATCTTGTAGATATTTTATACACTACTCGATTGCAGCAAAACTCAATTTTATCAACCAATAAAAGAGAAAAGCAACACAAAATACAAAATTAGCCCTCTATTAAACATAGTTGTATCTTGTAAAGAATAATTGAAATGCGAACAATAGACTCAAGAAGTGTAGAAATGATAAGCGGCAGAAGCAATTGGAAGCTCTGTTGAAGTCGTCGCATGATCTCGACTAGGTCCCCGAAACACGATAAAAGTACGCAGACGACGTAGACTTTCGTCCATAAATTAATTTTCCTGCTAACTAATTCTGGAAACCTCGCTCGGCCAAATGTATTTTGAAGCATAAAGCAGTATCGTTTATAAGATGTGACTCTTTGATATTAAAATAGCGAGGAGATATGCGAAGTGTGTACTATAATGAGAAAGAAGAGAGATTCAAATTTTCGAGGCAAACATAATTATCTTTCTCTTTTTCTTTCTCGTGCGTGTCGAAAAATGAATGTCAAAATAGCATAGACGCAGTAGAAAATTTTGGAGTGTTAAAAAGGGGATATGGAGAAAGAAAAAAATAAAAAAAAAAAAAAAAAATAAAAAAACAGAAAAGGCACGAACATAAAAAGCAAGTGCGTATAACGCAGTCCAGTATGTGTAGCCTGCTTCCAGTAATGCCAATCAGGTCGAAGTGTCACGATGGCGCGAATACGTATGCGAGTATGCAGACATTGGCCTTCCTTTTGAATACATATGCATATTATATATGTATATACGATTGTAGGCTTGTGCGGGACGTCATACATCAATGAGCCTCAATGCCAAATCCCATTATAAGTGGCGTGAAACGGATGTAGCATGATCCACGCGTGAGTGTTTCGGCAAATGAATGAAAATAATTATTAGCTGTCGAGAGAAATTAATTTATGGACACGATATATAAGTCACGTAGCATGCGGCGTGATTCTTATTAAGATCTTAATGAACGAGCGACTCAATGGGAGATAAATGAAAAGAAAAAGAACGAGATAATGTCAATGAAATAATGATAACTATTTGCGAACGTGCGTTTGAAGCAAATTTCATTCGTTGTATGCCGATTATACACATTCCATCATATTTTCTTTAATTTATATTGTATGATAATAATTACGTTGCTAAACGTATGATTCATGAAATGAATTTCCTAATATTATTTTTGTGATTAATATATCCTAAAAGATCGTTCCCTATCACGAATCGATATTTGGCGATTACAATGATAAGTGAGCGCTTTTACCTGTTCTGAGCGATTTTTCTCAGTGTGTCCGGACTTCGTATGAGCTTGTCCAAAGTCTGTGTGAGATTGGCGAAGGTCGGCCGATGGGTGCGCTCCTTCTGCCAGCAATCGAGCATCAACTGGTAGATAGCCTCCGGACAATCCATCGGCGCTGGAAGTCTGTAGCCTTTCTCGATCGATTTTATCACATCTTGATTCGACCAGTTCCAGTACGGCCTCTCGCCGTACGACATCACCTCCCAACATACGATACCCATACTCCAAACGTCGGAAGCGCTCGTGAATTTACGGAACGCTATCGCCTCCGGTGCTGTCCACCGTACCGGAATTTTACCGCCCTGAATATAAATGGTAAATTAATCGAGCAAGAAATTATAAATATATATTCGAGCTTATAAGTCATTGGCTTATATTAATTTTAATTCTGCAACTTAAATCTGCTCACCCTGGTCGTGTAAGCTCCCTCTGTGGCACTCTCGATCTCTCTACTGAGCCCAAAATCGGCGATCTTGCAAACCAAAGCGGCATTGACTAATACGTTTCTCGCTGCGAGATCGCGGTGCACGTAGTTCATCTCCGCGAGATACTGCATACCGCTGGCGATGCCACGCAGCATGCCAACCAGCTGGAGCACTTGGAACTTGCCGTCGTTCGCGCGCAAGAAAGTGTCCAGGCTACCATTTTCCATGAACTCCGTGATGATCATCACCGGATTGCTCTTCGTCACCACGCCTTGCAGGAATATCACGTTGGGGTGTTCGAATTGGCCCATTATCGACGCCTCTGTCAGGAAATCATTACGAGCTTTGTCTGCAGAGCCTGGTTTCAGGGTCTTTATGGCCACATCTATTTCCGTCCGTCCGTCGGGAGGCAATTTCAATTTCCCTCGGCAGACGTCGCCGAACTCTCCGCCACCTGTAGTTGCAAAAAAAATCGTTCAGAATATAATCAAATTACTAAAATTATCTTATTTGATAATCGTTCGTGATACTATATAATAATAATATACAAAATCGCACCTATAATGGCTTCTATCGTGATATATCCGGCGTCAATCTCTCGGGCAAATTCGCGTACCGCCTGATTCGGGTCCTCGTAGGTGTGAGGATCCACATAACTCCTTGCACCTGCACCGCCTGCACTGCCTGCGCCTGCCGCGGCGACCCCCACTGCAGGTGTGAACAGCGGCGTGGTCACTGCAACGTCACGAAAACAGAGTTCATTATATTAACACGAGGGCCGGTGGTGCGAAATTTTGACAGAACTCTAGACCGCGCGTCCCAACATTCGCTCTATCGCTCGGCCAACCGTGTCAAATCCCGCAAAAAAGAAACACTCACACATTCTCTCTCGTCAGCGAGTTTAAAATTTCCAAAAAACAAGACACAACCAAGAAAGCCAAACGCAGGTGGATTCTAAAATATGTCTCTTCTCTTTTTCAATCCCACTTTAGTGAAACAGTCTTTTTTTTATTTGTATGTGTTTATCTAGCTTAGAATCTGGTGTGTTTAATGTCGAACGGCGGTATCTATGTATGCTAGAAAAAATTCGCGCATAGTCAAAATGCACAATTTTTGCATGCTAAATTATTTTGAAGATTATTGCGATATATCCGGAAAACTCGGCGATTTTTTACACCATTCGTTCCAGATGCTTCGGACGATTCAAACAGTCTTCCTCTCGTTGATTTTTACAATCTTCTTTGTTCACACCAATTTAGTTTCTATTTGAGCCGTCTCGGAACATCCAAGTATTTTGCATATATCATGGTAAGAAGAAAGGCGATCGCGAAGCACGATCGCTTGAAGAAAAATAAAAAATAAAATTTAAAAAATTGGATGCAAGAACATGATGCAATTGCGTGCGAAACACGGGGCTGCAGCATGCTTTTATTACTTCCAAACTTTTCATCCATATCGCATATCTAGGACAGTGAAGAAAGAACAGAACGGAGTGTAGCGTAACTAAAGCTAAACTATAATAATCGTGGAGAACTCGGAGTGAGTGTACGAGTGTCGGTGCTTTCAGTTATGCCTTTAATATATCGTGCGGACATGTCCGGCGTTTCTGTTTTTCTTTCAGTCACAAAAATTTTGACCGGAGATTAATTTGGGAAACAAAGGACTTACGCGAGGACTTGCTCTTGTTGTTGGTATGGGTTGTCACAATCGGTGAACTGTCCATTTTGCAGTGCACTGTGAACAACACAACAACCAACACACTAATTGACAAATAGCAAAACAAAAAAAAGCGGCGAGTGTACAATGATGAATTCTTTTTTTAAATGACGTAAAGCGAGAAATGGTAACTGAAATATCTTCATTTGATCACGGATGAGATTATTGTGAAAATCGAATCCAAGTTATTAGAATAAAAAATTATTAGAATATCCACATAACGCACTGATTAAAAATGCGCTCCTTTAAGCGTATTTTCTTTTTATCTTTTATCTTCTTCCTGGTATGTTTCACGAATCAAATCCAGATATAAAAAGCACATACGATATTAACATCGACACACTGGAAAACGCATGCAATTGAAACGTGAACAATGCAACTTAACAAACAGACGCAAGCACAATGCGCACATACGCGAACTCGCATAATGTGTATCTAAGAAAATTAGGTATCGTGCATAATTGTATATGTTTGTTGGTGCGTGTGTGATGTGTGTATATGCAAAAGCGTAAAGTCTGACTTAGATTGAGAGTGTAATGCATGTACAGGGGTTGCAAAAATAATCTACACAAAATTGAGTTCCTAAAAAACAAAACTTGAGGTGTTTGGAGAAGACTTACTGTAGGTCACAACTAGTCCTGTAGTAGCAGGCGATTGTGTACATTGTTTCATTGGATTTTTTCATGGATTTTTCATGGAGGCAGGTTCGATAGATTAGGGGAATCGCACATGAAAAGAAAGAATCGAAAGAATTTGGTTAGAATAATCGCACTCAGGCAATGGGGCCAGATCGATGTGAATTTTGGTTGGAAAGCGATCGTTTCTCTTTAAGTCCCTGTCGCGGACGTATTTCAGAGCCCGACTGCTTTCTCTTCGCTCATTTTCTCTATGGTGTTAATTGTTCAGCTATCTCTCTTTCTCTCACTCTCATCCGCAAAAAAATCTCTACAGTATTGAGGGGGGGGGGGTGTTTAACGTATTATCGTGGGTTTGTTTGTATACGGGGTACAGTTTCGACACTTGCTGGATCTAAGGGGGGCCAGTGATTCCAAAGTTAGTCACAAGACACGAGGGCATAGTGAAACAACTATGAAAGTGACAGGGTTGTGGGGGCGGGGCGGGTAATAGCGATAATAAATTTTTAAAAAGAGAAATTTCGAGCAAAATGCAAACGTACCTTCGCCGTTTCTATACTCCAGGGTATCGCAGTCGCTCGGCTGTTTCTTGTTGCATTCGTCCGAGGCCCTGCTGCAACGAAATCGTATATTAATCGAATTGAGCAAAGCAATTGGAAAGAAGTGATTTTTCGTGCGTTAGTATATGATAGTTAGCAACATTTGAGATATATATTTCAAATATAGAAAATGATTCAATTACCTTCTAAGAATTAAAACGGTCATGATGATAATAATCACGAGAAGTACGACTACAGCAACAATCGCCCCTGCGATTATCCTAACTTGCATGTTGTCGTCCTCGCCGACGTAGTCTGCATGAAACATTTCTGTTAAAGGCACGGTACGAAGGAGATTGCGAAATGTGAATCTAAATGCCGCTGAACGCGCTTACCTAAACCCATCGCGTGGGGTGTCTTTTTAAATATCACCGGCGTATACTCGCCCCAACCGCGGGTGGTCTTAGCGCGAACCTGTATCGCGTAATCCGTGGAAGGCTTGAGACCTTTGAACGTGGCAGACAGCTCGGACGTTTGAATGACGGTTGCATTAGTGGCGTCGTCGTAGCGCGGATAACACCTCACTATACCAGATATCGAGATTATTAATTCCTCCGCCGCCACAATGCGATCGAATGACAATTTAGAATTGATTTCACTATACAATGGCATAGCAACATATTGTTATTATGACTTTTAGCTTTACCTTCATATCGCTCGACGAGATCGTTGTCTCCACCAGTTCCGATATCTGGTGCGTCCCAACTGATGCTGAGTTCTGAACTCTTGACACTTGTGATCCTGACGTTGCTCACTAGACTTGGCACGCTCGCCTCTGTCGTAACGGTAATGTCCACGTATTCCGATTTGCCGACCAACGACGATACGCCGTTCTCAGCGAACACTTGGAAGCGGTAAGTAGTCACCGCGTTCAGGCCAGTTATCGTGATCTTCGTGTCGTTGAAGATCTCCTGTTACAAAATCGAAGCATTAACTTTTTGATCGAGAAATAATTCAACTATCGCACAATCAATATACTCGCGTATAAATGTACGATTTTGACGAAACTCACAGTATTAGGAATGTATTTGACTCCCATGCTGCAAGAATCGCAGTCCACTCTGTAAGTCGTGTCAGACCTGCCACCTTGCATATGCGGCGCATTCCAGGAAAGGATCACCGTGGACTGATCGACAAAGTTGACGGTCAGGTTTTGCGGCGCCGAAGGTGGTTCTGCAAAAAAGTATATAGTCTTAAAGATTTTCGCGGAACGCCGAACCTCCAAATTCTTTTCATCTTTCATGTACGCAAAACTTTTTCTTTGAATTAATATATCGCAACTCACAAATATTATATCAAACAATATAACGCAAGTATAAATTATAGAAGTTAATATTTCATTTTAATGAAAATACTCAAGAAACTTAATTTAATATTTTAGATGTTCTTTGAAATTCCTAGATTTTTGGACGATTATTTTGAATGATTATTTTTCTAAATTTTAAAATAATGACACGAGCTTTTTTTTGTAAAAATTGTTAATTTAATTTAATACTTACGTGTACAAGGCATTTTCTTAGGATCTTTTTCTGCCCGAAAATAGCCCGGATCACAACGACACTCCGTAAAACCGTAATCGGAAGCTTTGCTGTGCTCTGGGCATGGCTCGCAGGCATGAGAACCCGCCTCATGTTTGAACTTGCCTATCGGACACTCCTTGCACTCCTGCTTATCCGTGTCAGCTTGGTAGCCAGGTTTGCAATGGCATCCGCCCGTCGGGAGATACCATTTGCCATCTCCCTTGCAGAGGAAAGTCGGCTGGGCGATTTTGACGGCATTCGCAACACAAATGCCGCGCGTTTGCTCAATAAGCGCAACCTCGCGACCGGTTGGTGTGGCCGGAAAATGTGCGAAGTTCACCGAAATTTCAGGGCAACTGATGTAGTATACCTTGATGGCCAGGATCGATATGCAAGCGCCCTGGTCACGAAAGGCGAAGTAGACGCCCTTCTTCGTCACCGGAATCGACTTCACTTCGGTGTTTATCACCACCTCGGTATTCGTGTTGAACCTACCCTCGCCCGCAGCTATACGACCTGCAAGTACATAAAATCGGCATGTAAAGCCGTCCTAAATATTGAGAGCGATGAGTTTAATCGAAAACAGCTGCATGAAAAAAAAAAAGAATCTAGTAACTCTCCGCCGACAACATAAATTTTCATTCTTCCATCAGGAATAGTTTCGAAAAACAGAGCAAACTTTTTATTAGGATTAATTAATCTGTTAATTATGATTAATTTATCCATTAATTATGTAAAATTTTAATTTATGTTTTAAAATTTTTTCAAAAAGTATTCTTCATCTCTTTGCAAATTCTATTAGATTTGTTATTCTCGAAATAATATCATTATCCTATTTTCGAGGTAAAGCTTTTAATTGTCATGCTTTGTATTACCATCGCTTACCTATAAGTTTATAACTATCCGGCTCCCACGGGGGTGGCTCCTTGGTGGCGGCGTCGAACTCGTAGTAGAGTAGACTGAAAGTCTCCTTACAGCTGAGAGCGTTCCCGGGGAACAACGAACAGTCGCGAGTCGTGAAATTGATTTCTATGTACATGCGATTCGCTGGACCCCTCTCTATGAACGGTGTCCACAGCCAGTTGTTCACATTGGTGTACGCTACGTCGCAGACAACGTAACTCCGCCAATTGATACCTTTGTCGAAGTTTGTAAAAGACTCCTCTACCCACTGCAAAACAGATTGAAAAGAAAGAAAATTACGTTAATATGTATTTTATGGGAAACCCATTTTTTTTCTATTCTAGTTCTTGGTTGAAGTTAATGAGACCAGCGTAGTCGAAAACGGAAACCTTCCTTCGAAAATATCGAAAAAGCGATCGCATTTCGATGCAGGAAGGCATCCGGCACTTAAAATCCGCGATGCTAACCCAATTCTACGTGTTACCACCAACCGCGACGAAAGCGAGAAAGCACCACCCGCCGTCGTCATTGTCATCGGTCGGCCGACATTGGCCGTAGAATCCTCCCTCGGTAAATGACGAGGCGGAGAGGCCAGGTCGTCGACTTGCGACAAACAGACCGCAAGGAATTACCGGCGCGCGTTACCATTAGTTTTATTGCCCCCCTTGGCTCTCGGGCTCGTCCCAAGAGCGACCGCAAAAAGTTCCGACCAGGGCAAGAAGGATCCATCGTCGTCATCCTCGCCGTTACCGGAACCTCTCTCTCTCTCTCTCTCTCTCTCTCTCTCTCTCTCTCGCCTCCCTTCCTTCCATTTCTCTTTCCTTCGTTTTCTCTTACTTCCTTTCTCTCTCTTTCCTTCCACTCTCCTCTCTTTGCCGCTCTTTTTTTACGCGCCTCTTCGCTCCCGCGTATTTCATATTCGGACCAGGAAAGACTCGGCAAGGTAAGAAGTGACAAAAAATGGTAGACTGAGGTAGAGCTCGTGAGCCTCTTATCCAGAAGATTTCCTCACGGACGTGTTTCCGGCAGGCGGGCTGCAATAAATTCAGACCGCGCCGGCTACCCGGTCGCAAAAGGGAGATTATTACGGGGACGATGACGAGGTCGAAAAAATTTCATTAAAGCGCTGCCGGTGAAAAAAAGCTTTTTCAGCGGTTCGAGAGTACCAGTAGCCGGGAACCACGGAGATGCAGTCCCGCAATTCGCCGTCGTCCGCGCATCGAATTACGATCCGGTACCCTTCGCACGCCTCCGATCGCAATTAATAGTTTTTAGCGGGGTTTGCGAAACTGGATTCGTGCCGCTTTTAAAGTAAGCATACGGTACACTCTTTTACGATAGAATACTATACTATCACAGATGTAATTGGATTAATGGATATTGTCGTTTTATACACAAATCAAGAATGAAAATTCAAACTTGCTATGTTTTAAAATATTCTATATATTATTTTCTCTATTTTCCTGTTAATCGATATTGTAAATGTTTCTCCCTGGTTTTATTAGATTATTACAGAAATGAGAAAACGCACCACTATCACATATTTATTTCGACGCCTTCGCTGAGGTTCTTTATCGTCTAGGAAATTTCATTAAGGACGGAAAAATTCATCCTTCCTTTTGCAGAGCCCTCCGTGACTGTGTTTATACCTGCTGCTTTCAACCTCGCTGCAAGTTGCAAAGAAAAGAAGAGACACGGTGTCGTTAATGCCACGCGGCATTTAATTGGATCGCACTGAGAGTCGTCCTCGTCGATTAATACGCCGCGTCGATTTTTCGGCGAGACGGATTTCCCGGTTGGCGTGACCGTCCTATGAAATTACTCTTTGTAATTGGAAGAAAAGGCGATTAGCCACTGCATTATATTTCATTACAATCCCATGATATCAGTTCCCGTCAGTCCTGTGCATGGACACATCTGAGACGGAGACATTTTTTTCGTTCTAGCTTTATGAAAGATCGCCACTTAATTAAGATTTACGTCATAAGCAAGATTTGTAATGTAGAAAAAGATTATAATAGATCTTGCAATTTTTCATGTGCTTACTCAGTTGGAAAATTTGTGTTAAATGTTACACATTTCATATGTCCAAAACGGTTCGCTCAAATTTTTATGTTTATTTAAGACGTAAAGTAATTTAATATTATGTAAAAAAGTTATATTTCTTCATTAATAAACATTTATAATAATGTTAAATCAACATGTTTCAATAAAAATTCAACATTTATAATATATTAAATTAACACATTTTATTCATTTATTCATTTATCTTGAAATTTACATTAAAAAAATTTTTGTTACTTCATGTATTCATAAATTATTGTTAATACTAAGACATGTTGAATATCAATTTAACACAAAATATTCAAAAAATAATACAATTACGTTATTTTAAATTAACACTCAGATATATTAAAAATTCAATACAAAATTTTAACAAGGACATAAACTATTTCTAACACAAATACAAAATTTTCTGCTATGTAGTAAATGGTAACACCGAGAAACACATTCTGATTACACCATCAAAAAATGCTATCGTAACCAGAAATTCTATTTGTCCTCGCCAAAATTCATCATTTCTTAGGCTCTTTTGTTGGTTTAAGTAGAATATTTTTTTTTTAGAGTACTGTATCAAGTTTTCCAGAGTAAAGATTAAAGATATAACGTAATAGCTTAATGAAAATATCATTTGGATTAGTAGAATAGCATATATACGATAGTTTTTTTTTTCTAGAACATATAGTTACCCGCGGTTGCATTAAATATGACCGGTAGATTGTACATTTGCGTATCGTACGATCGACTGATGACCGTTCGATGTCGATGAAAACTATGCCGTGGCTAGCGTCTTTGTGGTCGAGTATCGATCGCGCGCCCTCGCCTCACCGTCTTGTAGTAGGTAGACGTGTCTCGCTATTTTCTGCATTGGCGGAGAAAGCACGAAGCGAGAGGTGACACGTGCAAACCACCAACGTGGTTTTCCTCAGTTTTTATGCTTTTTAAGAGATGCAGCAACGAGATGATGAATCACAAAATTGTATTGAAACCTAGCTGACATTCCATTTGTGTTATTTTTTACACGCATTCTCACATTGGAAATAAAAATCCCTGAATCTCTATTTTGTGCACCGTAATTTTTTGTTGTTAAAATCAGCAAATACTCTTATCCGGTCGAAGTCTCATTAATTATAACTAGTTATTTGTCCTGGTTTTTTTTTTACGATTAGATATTTATGATTTGCTGAAGAAAAAGCGACGCTGACAAAAGATACAATTTGAGAGTAATGTGTTTGGGACAGCCAAAATTACCTGAGAGCTATCCCGTGATGCTTTCACTACTAGGTATCCTAAGGAAAAGAAACGTTTGTCGCCCATGGCTTTTTTCTCGCAGATCAAACCATGGCAAATAAATAGACAGGAGTCGATGGCTCAGAAGTAAAGTCAATAAGCTCAGAATGCGCTCGTACTAGCGAGATGAGCGGAAAAAGAGGAAAATTAAAGACAAACGTGGATGTAGGATACTGCCACCCTCACGGATGGGGCACTGCCCTTACGCCAGTAATATCGCCACCATAATCGCAATTCCGACAGCGTAGCTGTCGGATAGGGAGGTTAGCGAGAGTCCGTAGGAAGTCTTCCATGAGCAGGAAGGGGAACGTTACGAACTTTTAGTCCGAGGGGTTCGCGGATCTTAATATATATTGAGCTCTCTCGTGTCGGGGGGAGTTAACCCTCACCCTTGGGGTGAGGTTGCATCGGCAGGCACGTAGGGCTCTCTCCTCCATCAAGCTACGTGCATCCGGCACTACGAACCGCTCTTGCGACCGACACGTATCGCATCCAGACGCGATCGAACTTTCCTCCGTTCTTCTTACCATCTCTTAGCCGATATCTTCGGGAGAATCGAACGCTAATTGCGTTCATGATGAAATTACGCGGAATAAAAGATCGCTAGAGAGCTTTTAAATTGAACACAGAAAGATTTTGCTAAAGTATTTAAAAATTTAGGTTGATACTGATCTGAAAATAATTCTGTTGGACCAAAATAATTATGTAGAAAACTCAAATGTGATGAGCAAAAAATTTTGAGATTCTAGAAACCAGTTTGAGCGTCTTATATACTTATTTTGATAAAACATTATCTTTAAATATGTAATAAAATTAAATATTTAAATATGTAGTTAAATGTGTGTCTTTAAATATGTAATTTAATGTATTAAATTTTTAGATACCAAAACCATTCTTTTCAAGTATTTAATATTAATATTTTCAATCTCGGTATTAGATACACGTAGATATACGCAGAAGAGAAAAGAGAGACGAGAGACAGACAGAGAGAGAGAGAGAGAGAGAGAGAGAGAGAGAGAGAGTGTGTGTAATGTGTATAACGCTATACAGACAGAAAAATATGTTATAATTTCGAAAAAAAAAAAAAAATTATTGTCTTGAGTGCAAAATTTTTTTTATAAAATTTGTAATAAATATATTTTAAAATT
>Ga0157364_1003957_pt1 | contig 14603 bp, 6 predicted proteins | sample AttsexASBM2_FD_111476 | JGI IMG/M metagenome (GOLD analysis project Ga0157364, IMG submission 111476) | Fungus gardens microbial communities from leaf cutter ant in Ribeirão Preto, State of São Paulo, Brazil - Atta sexdens ASBM2 | ecosystem: Host-associated > Fungi > Mycelium > Unclassified ... | reverse complement strand
TTTATTAGAGATATTTATATATTTAAGACCGCAGAATAGACTTCTTTTTTTCTCTGAGTAGATTTCTCAACTCGCAAAGGCATGTCAAAGTAAGTTTCGGAAAATAGAATTTTAAAAAAGTAAGGGAGCATTTATATTGACCATATGCCATAATTTGTAAAAATTGACTAATTATCTTTAAGTATTTCCTTCTTACTGTCGAATGAGAGAGGAATATTTGACTATAATTAGTCAATTCTTATAGATATGACATACGGCATACGGCTAATATAAGTGCTCCCTAATACAAATACGACTAATCAGAATCATTCGTTTGTATAATACTCTAAAATTGATACATATTATAGGCTACGTTTTTCCAAAATTCACTGCTAAAAATATATGTACATGAAATCATGGAGTTTTATACATTTTATACGTTTTTTAATGTATTTTTTTTTACGTATAATACATAAAATATAAAAAAAACCTTAGAAAATCTTCGAAAGACCCAACTCTGATTCGCCTACTATAACCTGTACTACAGTAGGTGCATCCAGAAGCGCTTATTACATGCTCAGTGAACTCTTATATCTTTTTGTTCTATATTTTAAGATCTAAGAATATGCCAATCAGATGAATGAGTGCTCAGTGAGCAGTTGTCGTTCTAAATACAACCGAATATTGCACTCATAGATATCTAGATCACGATCCGATTTACGCTTACAGCGTTATCAACGCGTTTATGATCGGTCCGATTCCTTGAACTCCTTGAACGTTTTGCGTGAGCAAAGTGACGTCATGAATTTTTGAATTCGCATGCTCACGGTGACTATGATCCGGAGATGGATTGACATGAGTGTCACTTTATGTGCGCGGGAAAAGAGGATAATATGAGTTGTGAATGTGGAATAGATGCATCCAAATAGTATAATCGCTTACTAAAAATAATAATTAAATGTAATTGATAATATAATAATAATAATAAGATTTTTTTAGGTGGAGGGGGGATATTAAGCTGAAAAATTGTCATAATTAATAATTAATAATATTATCATAATTAATAATAATATAATGTTATAATTAAATATTATTGATTAGATCGAGGTTATAACATCGTTGATTATCGCTAAACTCGTATTACACTGAATTGATTTATGGTAGCAATAAAAATTTATACACAACATCGAGCTTTTTTATTAATTCTTTCCGAAATGATAGATACTTGCATGCCATATATTTATTATTAATAAGTATGATATACAGGTTATGGGCCTCATGATTGTATCCATGGTATAAGAATACAAGGTATTGTGCATAATGACCGGCAGACAGAAATCAGAACAAGCAATCAAATGTTTGTCCTAAGACTTCCTAATAGTGAATTCGATTGGACGCACTCAATGCACACTGGTGTACATTAAAATCATACACCAAATAACGTTATAGACATACAAATTGATAAAATCATGAGATATTCAATATATTATATATATTGTATTATCAGGTAATATATATTTTATAATTCGAAATATTTGCATTTTATTTTTATACTCAAATTTAATTAGTGTACAACGGGTTTAATATGCATCAGAGCGCACTAGTGTTGTGCCGTTCGGTGATAACTGCCACTAATTTCTGATGTGCTTTTTGGTGTAACAAGTAATTTTGAAATTCGGTTCGCCTAAAAGATTAGAACCTCATGAGGACCGCTGAGGAAGATGCATGGAGGGCGACGAGAAAAATATACTTAATCACTTTTCATTGATTTTATTTAGAATAATTTCCCTTTTTTAATTATACTTGTTTAATATTATATGTTTAATATAATATATTAGATTCGGTGTAACAATACTATTTGAACTTTGCTTTAGCAATCGTAGTTACTCGTGGTTTATAACATATTCGCGCTCACGATAATACTTTTGAGATGGTCAGTATCGTGTATTGTAATTAGATACTTCCCGCTTGCGATGCGCGTAACGTGCCTGTTAGATTCGTTCGTTGTGCGAGACTCTCCGACCGGAGATTCGCGATTAGGCCTATTATAAAGAAGTATCGCGGTTATCTTATTATCGTGGCTTTTAGCAGTTGATCATATTTGATCATACGACATGATCATATTTAGTCATACATTTGCATCGATCGCTAAATCTGCAGTCTTGCATTTCCGCGATTCAATGCCATGCAAAATGCAAGGCTCAGAAATAATTGCTGTCTTGCATTTCCGCTAGCTAATTGCTATGCCGAAATGCAAGGCTCGTGATAACTTTAGGACACTATTACAATACCCTTCTCCCGTTGGAAAAGAAAAACGGAGGAACGGAGTTTTTCGTTCTTATTTTATTAGAAACGTGTATTCTGAGTTCGTTTTAAGATAAAGAAGAATGTGGAATTCATTTTGTATGTCTCTATTATTACACGTTTCTTAGATTTGTTTTTTTTTTTATATATATATATTATTATTATTGTGATTATAATTACTAATATTACTATTAACATAGTTGATTTGCTTCTTGCCATTGGATAAATAAAGTTTTTTGATTGAAAGAATAGGCTTGTGTCTTTTTTAAGATCGTTTCTGATTTTATTTAGTTTTTCTTCTATATTTTTTTAGTTTTGACGAGTTTTGCACAATATTATTTATTTTTATTTACTATTCTGTACTTGCATTGATTTCTAAACTGTGCGAGGAAATATTATACTCTGGCAGGTACGCAATGTCACTCCGTGCAGTATTTTTTGTGACTTTATAATAGTATCTGACGTTACTATTTTTGCAATCATTTTCTAATGTAATTTTGCCTGTATTTCTAATCATTTCCTTTATTTTACCGTGGTCTTTACAATAAATTAATATTTTGTTTTGTTGGCGCTAAATATAGCCAAAAATGCGGATTATTTAATGCTATCTACGCAGTACGCTGTCGTGCCTATTATGTTACAAGTTTTTATAAGATTTCGCATCTAAATAAATTTCGCAAATTGGATTGGTATTTACGCGATACCGAAAAATTTTGTGAACATAAAAATTCTATTCCGATTGTTATACATTTTTGTAATTCTCTCTGTGCGAGTATTATATATGTGTGTGCCCTTCTGTATTAATTACTATTAATGGATTGCATATTTCTGCGGATATGAATATATTTTTATGGTCCCGTGGAGTGGCACTATATATTTAATATTTTATATTTAGGTGTCGCTATCAAAGGAAATCTTAGATTATGTTTTCAGCGTTGCAATATGCGCTAATAGTAGCTATTTTTTCTATCTTTGATTATTCTTCTTCTTTTATGCGGAAAATAAAATCCTTCCGGTAAATTCGCGTCTCTAAGATTTTCTATAATACTTCCTATGGGTGCTAATATGAGATTTAATACTCCTTCTTTTATGGCGATTAAATATTCTAGAATGTTATTCGCGTCATAGTATTAAGTCGGATAATATTATATTAATTATTAGGAAATGCTCCTATATACTCATACGATGTTCGCATTCGCTATTAGTTGCTCTCGTAATTTTTTTGTTACGTTCGCTAAAAGATATTTATATTTCTTTTTCAATATGAGCTATGGTATAATATTTTGATTTGATTTTGTACCGCGATTTTATGTCGCTTATTGTTTGTCATGTAATAATGTCAGCTGTTTGTTTATTAGTCGTTTGTATCTATTATACCGAATAAAGTTTTTGTAAGTGAGCCTACTCCTATCTATTAATCCTCTTTTTTTAATTTTCTGCAATTTATATGTTGTAATAACAATATGAGAAGGGCTATAGGAATCAGCCCTAGAACTCAATTGCGCAAATTTTTAACAATTTAATCACAAATGTGATTAAATTGTAATTAAATTTTGCAATAATCTTCAGTTGCGTGACATTAATTCATGTGGTCGCAACCGTTTGTCCGCTTTCCGATTCGGAGTGCGAAGATGGGAAATGTGTATATCCCCCTGTGGCAAATCTTCCTACTATCTTATAGAGAAGGATGAGTTGAGTGGTGCGGAGGATGAAGATGTGATGAGCGATATCGGCCCTATATATGTGCATATGGACGACGGTGTCGATTCTGATGCTTCAGATGAGAATGACATCCTGAAAGTTATTCTTGAAAAGGAAGATACTTCTAGTGATTCTTCGAGCGAATCGAAGAACTTCAGTAACTCCGGCTCTAGTGATGTGTTTTGTTTCATATTTCTGATTTCTCGTCGGATTCAGATTCCCAATATTAATAAACGTTCTCTTTTTTTTGTGGAGTTTAGCGTTTATATATAGATTTTAGTGTGAATAGTTATATTCTGGATATTTAGTTGTGTTCTACTGGATAGTTATTTTTTCTAATGGATATTTGGAATTGTTCTCACTTATTTTGGTGAATCTTCTTTGTTTTTTAATTTTCTTTTAATTTTCTATATATATTTAATTCACACCAAATTATCACAAGACCAGATACTTGTTTCACTTGACATGATATATCACTTTTCACCAATGTATCGGTAGACTTAGTTATTAAGAGTATTGAACAACGTTGGATAAATATAGACAGTAATATCTCTTTGCCTAAAACGGAATTTATGAAAACAATTAATTTTATGCTCCAATTTATATTTTTTACTTTCAATGAAAAATTTTATAAACAATCGTATAGTGATTCTGTGAGGTTTCTCCACTTTTCCCGACAATAGCGGATCTTGTTATGCAGGATCTAGAGAGAACTGCTCTTGAAAGTTTACTATTTTCATTGAGTTTCTATGTGAGATACATTAATGACATTGCACTGTCATCAATGAAGAAAATATTGATAATTTATTAAGTTAATAATTACCATCTTCGATTAAATTTTACTATGCAGATAGGCGGCAATAGTTTGAATTTTCTAGATGTAACTTTAATCAAGAAGGATGATTCTTCTTTCTTTTCCTCTTTTTCTTCTTCTCTTTTTTCTCCTTCTTTTCCTTCTTCTGTTCTTCTCTGGCTTCCACCTCCCGAAATAATAAACGAAGATCAATATACGGCCAGATCCTTATGAGAGATACAAAAAAAATTATGCAATGCCCGCCAAAATAGCGAAGCCCGTCCGGACACCAGATGCCTGCGTCTACGGCGTCATCACGCCGCGTAGACGCGCGTCAGGACGAACGAACGGGTCATCCAAAACCACGGTTATGTATGTTTCAATGCTCAGTCAAAGTCAGCAACACTTTCAAAAATATAACTTGTAGCATCCGAACTGAGACACGTCCGCCGCGGACGAGTAGTTCTTCAGAACTGACATCTAAGATAAGACTAGCTGATTGCATTACTAATATAGCAGCGCTGAACAATAGCAGTGATGTTATCCATAGGGTGTTACTTGCCGTACTTACCATGAATAATATCGTGAGAAAGAGAGTGCGCAATCTGTGTAATTTAATATTCAAATTTTATGTATTGTGCATAAATATATTTGACATAAAACACTTATCAGTTTAAAATAAAACGTAATGTTCAATAATTTAATAATTTCCATTATAATGCGCCCCACTAATGCCCCAGTTCGATAATCATTTGGTCATACTCATCGTTTGCGCATCGATTGCTGAATTTGCAGTCTTGCATTTCTGCTAGCTAGTTGCTATGCCGAAATGCAAGGCTAAACACAATGCGAAGACAACAGCGATAGCGATAGAAATAGTAACAGCAATAGCGATAGCGATAGGAACAGAGAAATCCAACATACAATGCATATATCAATGCACATATTCCTATTAATAGTTTTAAGGCTACAACAAGTGCTTCCAATTGAATTCGCCATATGATTTATACAATTAGGACAACACTTTGATTGATCAAACATTGAACAACAGCATGTTCAAGATAACTACGCATCCTTGGGAATAAAGTATCTTATATTTTTAAACAATTAAAATAAACATATAAATATAAATATAGACTCTCAACCTGAAACAATAAAATATAAATAAATTCAGATAAAGCTAAGAGAATACGCTGTTGTAAGAACGAAGAGATAGGAGAAGCAGATAATCCTCAGATAATCCTGTTGCTGGTTATCTTCATTTATTTCGAACGTTTTGGTTCCTTTTGAAATCCTTCTCAGCGAATATAAAATCAAAATTCTTTCATTGAGAGCAAGTCACTTGCAGATTGCCAGAAATGCAGCATACATTACACTAAATCAAATTATCATTCTAAAGTAAAAAAAACTATCAAAAATATTAAACCAAATGATTCACCTCAATGGGAAACGATAAAACGAACTCAGAATTAACGATTCATATTTATAACATTAGTAAAAAAAATTATACTGTATAATAGATATTTATCATACTTCTGACTAACAATAAAAATTCGTATATGTACGACATGACGTGTCACTTAAAATTGAACGTTATAAAGTAACAAGGGGATTAACAAGCATTGAAAATAAATACAAAAACTAAAAGTGTCAGTCAATGATGAGGGTTGGCAAGTAACACGTTATTTGTAATATCGTTATCGTTACAAGTTACTTTTTTCAGTAACGAATGGGTAACGGCATTACCTTTTCTTCTGAGTAACGTTCATGATATTGCAATTACATTTTTTGGAGTAACAGTAACGATTTCACTAGTTATTTTTTTATCGTAATTTTATTTCTAACTATGTAAAAGTTTAGTCGTAATTATAGCGCTAGAAAACAGAGATGAAACATTAACGATCTAATTAGCTTTCTAAATCACACAATTTTTTTGCCGCCGTTTTTTCATTGTATTTACAGTTCACACGTAGACTAACTCTCTATGTATAGCATATAGGTGATGAAATCACGTGAGATTCTACGCCAATAAATATCCTTGTAGAAAAAAGTTTACATGATATAATCTTTACAGTGTATTTAATTTCTCAAAAAAAAAATTTTTCTGTATCATATCTCAAATTAATATACATATATAATGCAGATTACAAACACTACTATTCGGGAAAAACTATTTTATATAAAATTATATAAAATTATAATTATATAAAATATAATTATATAAAATTATATAAAAATATGTTATAATTAAAATAGAATTATTCAGATTAACATCTCACCGATGATCTTGACTTTAGCATGTATCAGTTATAATCAAGGCGAGGGAATAATCATTCTTGAATTCCGGTGTATAATCTGTCAGAAGTCCGACGAAGTCCGATAAGTTCCGGTGAAATCCGGTGGAGTCCGATGAATTCCGTTAAAGTCAGATGAATTCCGGTGAAGTCCGATGAAGTTCAACGAAGTTCGATGAATTTCGGTGAAATCCAGTGAAGTCTTCAAGTCCGAGGTCCAGATGTACATTTATTTTTTGAGTGATTATCCTCTCGTGTCAAGGTTATGACTCGAAGTGATCTACGATAGGTTTTAGATAGCAGTCGTTCTTCATTAAAAAATTATTAACAAAAAAGTTTTAAAATAATGTTTTATTTCTACTACATTTTTCATCCGAAGCGACTCTCATCCCTCCCCCTTCCCCCTTGCAAAGGGACGCACGATTCTTATCTTCGATTTTCACCTTCCTATAGTACACGAATAGCAAACATTTTAAAGCAGGAAATATTGTGTTATATAGTTGTGTTATATAGTTGTATTATATATCATTAAACTTTCCGAATATTTCCGAGTATTTCTGAAAAATGTAGTAGAAATAAAACGTTATTTTTAAAACTTTTTGTTAATAATTTTTTAACGAAAGACGACCGTCACCTAAAACCTGACGGAGATCACTCAGGGTAACTTTGACAACATATATCAAGGTCAAGATCATTGGCGGAGTGTCTCTTAATCTAAATAATTAAAATATATATTAAAAAATATATATAATTTTATATAATTGTATATAAATGGACATATTTTATATATAATTCCATATAATTATATAATATATATTTATATATATATTTATATATAAAATATGTCCATTTATATACATATGTCTTCCTGATTCAATAAAAACCTCTCCTTCTCTATCCTCCTTTCGTTCCGCTGTCTCGCATTTCATTGCATCACTTACAGTATTCAAATGAGACTGATGTAATTGGTGTATTTGCGGGTGTATGCGCGCGCGCGCGCGCGTGTGTGTGTGTGTTTTTAGCTAGCTTTAGTTTACCTCTTATTGTTATTTTATTCTGATTTTGTCACTGATAGATTTTGTAACAGCAATTTTGCTGACGCCTAACCATTTGCAAGCTACTATTATCTTATTGTATTTATGTTTATGTTAATTATAGATTATTGTATCATACTTTGTACTGTCTATTACTCTGTTAACATGTAGTCTTTTTATATAACTTTGCAATAGAGTAAATTAAATTAAATTAAATATATATATAAATATTTATATAATTATATATAAAATATTTTTTCCCGGGATTTTTTTATTATATATAACTTTACTCTTAAAGTATTCACGATGAGTTATTCATATCTTGTTTCTTTTTTTCGAAATACTGCATCTACCTAAATAATTCTTTCTATCCTTTCCTTCTTTTTAAATATACACAAACTTCATAAATTTTTTAAAGATGTTAAAATATAAGAATCTATTCATAATTTTTGTATATTTGCAAAAATAATGAACACATACAAACGACCCATCATGCACAGTAAAAGAAAATTGTATATGTATTAAAAGTTAAACATATAATTTTAAGATATCTTATTGAAATTAATACGAAAAATAAATTTATTTAAGTATAAAAAATGTAGTATGTATTATATGATATTATAGCATCTATTTCATTCAAGAAAATAACGCACAATGTTTACTATGGGCATATATCTCTATTCCTCTACTAAGAAATAGAATTTTGAATCTTTTTTACATTTATCGCAAAAATCTGCAAAAAATATAATATTCTATTAGTCAAGAAAAAAAAGTAACGATAAAGAAAAAAAAGTAACGACTCGTTATATTTTGAGTAACGATAACGGTAATGGGTTACTTTTGCAAATCAATAAGTAACGGAAACGAGTTATTTTTTAGGAAAAAAACGATAATGGTAACGAATAATTTTTATGAAGTAACATTGTCAATTCTGAATATAACAAAGTATGATTATCATTTTTGTTTAAACGTATCAATAAGGAGGCATACGAATGATGCAAACTCTATGTCCATTTTTAAATTAAGTCCATTCTTCTGCACATAAATGTGAAACATTTCGGAATTGTTTATTGAGAAATCTTTGTCAAGAATCATTCTAATCGAAATCATGGTTACAACAAAGTCTTATTTTTATATTGTACCATGATTATATTTATACTATCCACGGTCTGAAATAAAATCGTCGTTAGTGCGGTAATGAATCGGACTGATCATTAATATCGTGAGAATTGTAAGCGCCGTGAATAGAATCACAGCCTTAGATTGCTAATGTCCTTTCTTCCACTACTATATTCTTGTCACACCGCGCCATGTTTGCGGTAAGTTTTCACGCATGCATTTAACTGTTCCGTGAATTGCCACATGAAGATTGCTGGAGAGCCATAATTACAGACAATTAGAGGTTAGATTTTAGAGAGGCGTGCACAAATAAAATTCTTTATTTACAAAAAAAATATTTTTTACTCAATTAAAATGAGATACTGTTGCTTTTACAAAATGCTAAAAAATCATAAATCTGGATTGACATTTCACAAGTAAGTGTAGTTATTCTGTCGCTATATTCATATAATATAAAATTAATTATCTTTGTCCTGTTTGAAGTAAATGAGCAAATAGTTCAAAATGTCAAATAACCATAAATACATTGTAAATTTTCTTTTAATAATCATGTTAAAACAGGGCTACAGAATATTCCTATAAAAAATTGAACATCAACAATCTTATTATAATAATTTAATTTTCTTCAAAAAATTCATTCAAGTTTTCAATTAGAAATGAAATTATTATAGTAAAAGATATTATCTAGTATAATATATTAAGTATGGGAAAAAGTTCGTGGCGTTTTTCCCGTTACATCTAACGGGAAAAACGCCACGAATTTTTTCCCACACTTAATATATCTATACATAATATTTGTATATATATCTATTGCAATGCGCATGCGGAACTTGCTCACAATTAAGAAGACGATTTGTTGACACACTTTTTCGCATATTAGCAATCTAGATATCTATGGTTACATTAGCCTAGATCTATAATAAGTTTTTAAGAAATGGACAAATCATAATCAATTATTCTTCTCGCACATTCGCTTGTAACTGATCAATTTCTTACGGCTTAAGGCTTGAAACACTTAGATGGTAGGTAGACTTGTACATACGGACTTAGTATAACCAAAGGAAAACGCTATTAGATAAAGGTCCACGAAGATCATATATACGACGATATATACTATTAAAGAATACTATTACCGATTTGACATTCTTACAGCAGTTCGCGTCCCTGTTGAAATTTAAGTGATTAAGGGTGTCGTCATAAAGCATAATCTGCATATTCTAGTAAGATCTAGTGATATTACTAAAATGCGTTATATTTTATTATACTATTTATATATTACTAGTTATATATTACTAGAATACGCTATTCTGAAAGCTGGGATTCACATTGGATTCATATATTTCGGAAGATTAGAGAAATGCGATCAATTGCTGATCAGAATTTCTATTGTACATTAACAGAAATGCTAAACAAATTTATGATTGGTTTTCGTAACTTGCGTATCTCGAAAAATATGCCTCATGGGGAACTGGTCCCTTTCCATCGCGTACATATGAGAGGGTGATCGAATGAATTGTTAAAAAAATCAGAAAGTCTTGTGAGAGACACTCCTAGGCTTATTCGACGCGTTTTTACATGAAACGAAAGGATCTTGCAAAAAAATGCATCGCTCTGCCCTGTGATCCGAGATGTTAAAGTTGATGACTATTGAGGTTAAGAAATCTGTCACAGGCAAAAGGTCTATATGTACTGCTCTACATGGGTTTCGACTAGTTTAAACTTTCCACATGATGCAAAGGGACGTACGACTTCTATAATTGTATTGTTGCAGAATCGAAATCCATGTGTATTTCTTTCAGACAGAATAAATTAAAATGAGCTAGAAATTGGATTCGACATATAGTGGTTCCATCACGTTTCGGCATAACAATAAAATAGCGTAAAAAGCATAAAGTAACTAGACAGAAACTGATTCAAGTGAAACAATATGATTGGTCGATGCAAGTTACACTTATGCAAGTTATGCCGCACCCATGCATATGACAGCACTCTTAGAATAATGAACTGAATATTAGTACTAATCTTATGGCTTATTAGTTTCATAAACATGTACATATATTTAAAAATAAATAATACTCGGTTTTTATTTAAAATTATGATTTTAATGTTATCAAGTTTGATTATCAGTAGAGATGATAATTGTTGAGAAAAAAATTGTTATGCAATATATAAAATATTAGCATTATTTGTATGCATATTTATTTATAGAACTTTTTTTTTTTTAATAAAAAATCATTAATTTAATGATATATTATCCAAATACTTATGTTAATAATCACAAATTTATATCAATTGTCGATGATGTTATTCTTACCTTCGTGCTTTCGAAACTCTTTATGGACGAAAATTTGCCCAAGATTGACAGTCTTTAATAGTATCTCGGTGTCCGGGCTTAGGAGCGCTTAAAGTTCTTAGAAAAAGAATCTAGCCATCGATTCATATTTTTAATTGACTCATGTTAGGTTGCCCTCACTATGGCAGCACGAATCACAATGTAAGGAAATGGCGCGCTTAAAAAACTTGTAGACATGAAATAACGCAAAACATTCTTTATTAATGTATTTCATTTTATAATCGTAAGAAAATATTATAATTAGAAATATAGTTATAAAGAAATACAATCTGTTTAATAAAAATATAAAATTTCAACATAGTTTCAAACAACGAAATGGCCAGTATCAAATGTGTTCCACGCACACACTTTCACAAAGGTTACTAGTGGGAGAGTAATAAAAACGAAATGTAAAATCAAAACAAAACAGTTTCGCTGACAGGCTTAACAAAAATTAGGAATGACCCGAGACAAGACAAACATAGTCCTGATTCCATGCTCGTTATGGAACTTCTGAGTATGAAAGTGTAAAGTACAATCACTAATATCTAATCTTCAAATTGGACGCAGCCAGCGTTAAGCCGCAATTAATCAACGAGACAATATTTACAGTAGCGTAAAAAATCGCCTTACTGGTTGGTTGCTATTTCGCTGCTTGATGCTTGCTGCATCCAGTTTGAATTAGGCATAAGTGTGTGGCTACTGATCGTGCTAGGCTACCGATCGTTGACCTAAAATGATATCCTTGTGCAGTCAAAAGCCTTCGGCGCAATACTACACATTTTATTGATAAATTTCAAATATATAATGAACATTCCGAACCTTGTTTTGGTCATCCTCAGCTATATGTGATTACATTATAATTTAAGGGGATACTGGAGCAAATTGCCGGGACTTTGCAGATTGATATAAATCTCCGAATTTATTGAATAGAATCAAAAATCCTTTTACAGGATTAAAGTAGAAAATTTGCTAATGTTGCAATAGACTTTATACTAAAATCGAACAAAAAGTTAAAATCTTACATTTTTTTAGCTCTGAAAGTTGTCACCTGATGTTTTCTTAACCCCTTGAATATCAGGCAAGAAAAATGTTTGTGTGTCAAGAATGCTATCAATGCCATAAATTTAAAATATAAAATAAATCATTCAAATATAAAATAAATCACTTTTCCTGAGATTTTTTTGATCAGGAATTTAAGGTCAGAATATCAATCATAAAACTTTATCCTTATGATGGAAAGTGAAAAGTGAAAAATTTCTTCATTAATTTCAATTGTAAAAATTTTCACTTTTCACTTTTCATCCTAGGAATAAAGTTTCATGGTTGATACCCAGAATTCCAAAATTCAAAATGGACTCAATATGGCGGACTAAATATTCGAAAATTTCAACCTTTTTCGCTATTTATCCATAAACTTTTTTATATGACAAATTCCTTAAAAAACTTTTAAAAATCAGTTTTTAAGATCAATGATTATGGACTTGATGTTAAATTTTGAAAATTAAAGATGTTAAAGATGATTAAAGAAAAGGCGTGTCCTATATGATGTACAATAATTAAAAATTATCAAAATTCCATAAAAATTAGTTTCTAATTTAAACAGGTGAATCCAACATAAAAGATTCAAAATTTCGATTCGAAATTTTCAGATATCAATTTTTATGAAACTTCGAAAATTTTTTTAAATTATTATCTGCCGTATTGAATCAACGATCTTCAATTTTTTAAATCTGATATTAAATTTATAATTAGCTTAAAAACTTTTAATTACAAAATTTTTATGGAATTCGTCAAATAAAAAAGTTCATGCATAAAAGTCGAAAATGATCAAAAATTTCAAATCCGCCATATTAGATCAGCCATTTTGAATTTTGGAATTTTTACTTCAAATTAATATTCAGCGACCTCAAAAACATTAAAATATGCATTATCAGTTTAATTGCTCTACTGCAAAATGATTTATTGGTTATGAAATTGGATGCGAATTTTTCCGTCATGTAGCACTTAAAGCTTCTGATTAATCGCAGCGGCGTTGGAATCGTGACGTCAGAAACGAGAAATGACACGTTAATTTATAATATGTTACATGTCATTTATAAATAAAGACAATTTGAATAAATCTAATCGACGAAATCGCTTTAAAACACTTATAAAAATCGATGAAAACTGTCTTTCTCTCCCTTGACTGTCAGTAAATAGTCGTAAAAGGCACATAAAATGAGCCTATATTCGGGCAGAAACACATAATCTGACAGCTGTTGAAACGAGTAAAAAATACGCTTTTACATATAAAATTCCAAGATAACTTTAATTTTTGTCAATAATTACGACTTTGATAAGTACGAGACAAGTCACATTTTCACAATTAAGCAAATAACGAAATGACAATATAAATTTCGTCGCTTTTAAGTTCAGCCATTTATCGTGGTGCGGCGCTGTAACATACATACAAGCACAAGCCCATATACAGCCGATTGCAACCGGCTCACAGAAAGGTTGTAACACCTTTTTCGATAGGTTTCGGAAAGCAACCTACTTACCAAGCAATTGGTTCTCATTTGAAGATCTATGAAGAACCAATCGCTCAATGAGCAAGCTGCATTTCGAAATCCATCGAGAAAAGAGTGGCAATCTTTCTATGACTAGCTGTACATATGCTTGTTCTCGGCGCGCCGAGAGTGAATAAAACAGCGAGCTCCTTCTCACACTAGTCGTTTGTTTCAAGCAACTGAAAATGCTTTTTTGGCAATCTCGGCCACTTGGCGACCTCAGCAATAACATTAATAAAGGATGAGGGGTATTCTAAACAATATATAAGTTTTAATAAATCGTAGTAATAGTGTACCCTCTCATTAAAGCAGAATAGTATAAATCATGTTAAAACGCAACAGATATTTAATTGTTTATGATTTTTCATACGCATTATATATGTATTTCTTTCATAAACTCGAGTAGCAAGAATAGTTCAGTAAAAGTAAAATTTTACCGGAAAAAAATTATAAATCAGCATTTCTTTTCACGAAAATCTTTGAAAGGCTATCAGA
>Ga0157364_1003956_pt1 | contig 14603 bp, 6 predicted proteins | sample AttsexASBM2_FD_111476 | JGI IMG/M metagenome (GOLD analysis project Ga0157364, IMG submission 111476) | Fungus gardens microbial communities from leaf cutter ant in Ribeirão Preto, State of São Paulo, Brazil - Atta sexdens ASBM2 | ecosystem: Host-associated > Fungi > Mycelium > Unclassified ... | reverse complement strand
GTTTTGTATGTTATATATAATAAAAAATAAAATGAATGAGTGAAAGAGGAGAGAGAGGAGAGAGGGGTGAAGAAAGAGAGAGAATAAATGGACATGTATCTATATGTTCAAACATTTACACAAAACTTTGTTTATTTTAAGTTGATATTTTAAGTTAGATAATTTATTTTACTTTCAAATACTCTTTTTAAAATATAATATTATAATTTAATTGTAATCTTTAAATGCAATTAAATTGTAATACAGTAATAAAAAAAAGCATTTGAGATTAATAATAATAAATTTTGTATAAGTGTCCGGATGTAGGTATACGTGTACATATCCAGTCACATACATAATACTGGGATATTTACCTTACTTGCCAAGTTAATAATTTGAGTAGGATAATTATACATATATTGAGAAAGGTCCAAAAAAAGAAATCGTTTATTTATCTCATTAAGTAAACATGAATTTTTATACACACTTATAAGTTATAATTTGTATTGGCTCTAAAAAGACTTTTTTATGAAATACCCTATATATATATATATATATATGTATATATGTATTTTTTATGTTTTAGCTGGTCTTAACTACAAAAGAATTAATATTGAATGTTATAACAGTTTTGAAAACAATTTTTCAAGCTATGAAGAATGATGATATTCGAGATATGAACGACTTATATTTTTCTACAGTTTATAAAGATCATAATATATGTATTAAATCTGAATGTGAAGCAAATGCGTGGCATGAAGGAGAACGTGGTATCGAGGCTAGAAGATTGTTTGGTATACTTTCGCACATTAGTGTTGAATCGTTATATTTAAGTAATTATTTAGCAGGAAAATCGCAATTGCTCACACGAAGTGATGAATGTTATAATTATTATCTGCAACAAATGACACGTTATAATACATGGCCAAAGAAAGGTCATGAATTTGAAATGCTTGAGATTATTCTAGAATGTGTCACTTTAATAGAACACGTTGTAAGTACACTCTAGTTTATCGTTTAAATATTAATTTTTATCAAATAATTTTTAACAATGCTAAATATTATTTGCAGAGGAGATCTCATCAATTTACAGGTCTTATAAATGCAATTGTAAAACTACTATGTAATGTGCAACAGAAAGTGGGTTATTGTGATAAAGGGTATATTAATAGTATTATTATAATTGATTAAAATGAACTGTCCGACAAAAATGGTTTTTTTTAAACACCGGAAAAAGATTAGCCATTCTTTATGCTTTTTTAAATGTTGTATTTCCCAAATTGCTTCATGTCACAATTTTGAAAAATTTGTAATTCAATTTAAAAAAAGAGTTATTTTTACGTATTTTGTCAGATTATAATTATGATGTATGATATACTGAAGAAATTTTATTGTAATCAAAATTAAATTTTCTGTTAGGATTCTCAACTTTCAAAAGAATTTTTTAGCATGTTGGATGCGGTTAATAAGATGATAGTAAATAAGTTAAATATGAGATTTATTCCAAAACAGCTGTAAATTAAAGGTCCATCTACCTTGCAGAAATAAAAAAAATTAAAAAACTTTTTTTACATAATTTCATAGCCTCAAGTGTAAAATATTGTGTTGAACCCTTTAACGTGGCAAATATAGGCGTAAATAATAAAAAAGTAAACTTGAGATTTTAAACGTGTTTTTCATGATAACATTCTTCGATTTAACAGAAGTAATAGAGCAAAAACTATTAAACGTATCGCTTTCAAATTTTGCACGATTGTAGAGCAATGTTTTTTTTACTGGACTACAATTATATCAATATTCATGGTATTTTTAAAACATGTAATTAAACAATAGGCAATTGAGAATGCAATAACTCTCATACGTTTTATTTTAACAAAAAAAATATATATCAGCCTTACATAGTCTTAGCATCTCAATTGGACGTTTCATTCAGCCAGCTTCAGCAATGCTGAGAGTAATACAGTAATCGTAGTACAGTAATTGTAATGTTACAAGCAGTTATACGTTAATAGTGCCAAAGTGCAGAAGGAAAGTCTCAAATTACAAACTTTTTTGGATGAGTAACTGTCAGATAATTGTTTTACTAAATGAATTAAAGAAAAATAGATATTAATAAAGATAGTTACAAATTCATGTAAAATATATTAAATACATATTCACTGCACTCCATGACTGTACAATTAAGAACGATATAGCATGGTATCAGAAGATTAAAATTACACATTAAAAATTAAAGACATTTGTCTCGAACAGAGTTTAGTATAAAAAATGAGCGTTATGGAATAAATAATGTGTATAGAAATCAAAAAATAAAACAAACGAAGACAGCCAAATAATAAATTTCAAAGATATAAATGTCATAAAAATTATGTCATAAATAATAATTATTATAGATAGTCAAACATTTTATGATGTGCTACTATGATATCAAAATTATTTAGAACATTCGAATGCATGGTGTAAAAATTCGGTGTCAGATTTAGACCATTTTCTTGACATCTAATGTTAAGCATTTCTGAAATTAGTTTCCTTCCCAAATATTTTTCATTGTCTAAAATTTTGATATTCTCCCAATCAAACTCATGATCTAATTGTAATCTATGTTCAGAAATGATAGATTCCCAGTTTTCTTATTGATATCATTTCGATGTTCAGTTATTCTAGTTTTCAACTTTCTGTCAAAAATGATATTTTTTTTACCGCAAAAACAAGAGCACAATTTAAGGTAAAAAAATTGAACTTTTCTTTCAAATAGTCGTTATTTTGTTAATTTTTATCTAAAGTCAATTATAATTATAGATCTATCCAGTAGAAACATTCTTTCTGAATAGGAAAATTTTTTGATCTCTTTCCAATTAAAGATCCTCTAATCAGAGTCTGGTCATTCTTTCCCCGGTTTGTGATCAGTCCGACATTTTTCATCCATTCCATTTAAATGTATAATGAATATGCTTTCACTTTAAATGCATGATGCATAGTCATGGATTTGCTATTGTAATATTTATGATTAGACGCTATTAAATTTTTTTAAATTTTAATCGTTAGCTGATTGACTAAGCGTGCCAAAATATTCATCAAAAACTAGGAAACTTAAAGAGCGTTTCTATAGATCTGCAACTTACAGTGCCATTGTAGAGTGAGATGAAGTGAGATAGTATTATAGTGAGATTTTTTCTCGTACAATTTTGATGAAAAATGGCGGCCACTTCACATTCTGATTAGAGGGTCTCTATTTCAAATGACTGGTGCGACCTGCAGTATTTCCGTTCTGGTGCTATTCAAGTCGAAAAAACTTCTTTCCCGAAACTTTATAGATGAACACATTGATTCATAAAATTTAAAATTAAAGAGAAGATATTATAACAAATAACAATGTAAAAACAATGAAATATGTATATATAGTCTTTATTTACTTTTCTAAAAAAAAAATTGCTAAAAATCACCTTCTTTTTCAATCCACAAAGTAGAAACCCTTAGTCAATGATGATATTAACAAAAATTTGTAATTAGAGGAAACCGGGGCACCATGGAGTACCATGAATCATCGATTGTTTAATATAATTTGAAGAATGTTTAAATTAATACTACTGTACAATACTGTTACTTCATTTCTCATACTTTTTATCTAGGTGGCAGTGATTAAATTTCATTGTAATCGAAAAGCATCAATTAATTTTCATAGTGCAATAGTAACTTTTTAACCGCATAAAAATGTTTTAATATTGTTGTAATAGAAGATACACAAATGAAAATAAGGTGCAAATTTCTGCGCATCTTTTCTCAACTTACTATGTTACAAGTAATAATCTAACATTTATTTTTTATAATTTTCTATTAAATGTATAATTAAATATATAATTACCATGGGTCATACATTAAATAGATATTCATGGTGAAACGGGACAATACAGAAAATATATGTACTAAAAGGGCAGTTTATATTTCTGAATAATTATTGTTTTATTTTATCGTAATAAATTTTCTATTAATCTTATATTAATTTATTATTTCTCATTTGTTTTCTTATTGCTTTCTATTTTGTCATTTAATAATTATTAGTTGTAATTAAATATTTTATTATATTAGTGACTATGTTAAGAATGTGTAAGTTAATTTAAAATACTTTTCAACTTTCCTCATCATTATTTCTTGCATAATCTTACTATTTTGTATGTGATTTATGGTACCCCGAGTAGGACATCCCATGACGCACATGGGTCATTTCTTAAAACATATATTTTTTTCTTAAAAACTAATGAATATTTACTAAATATACTTATTAAATTTTAAAGTATGCATTAAACTTTAATTATTAAAAAAAAATAATTTTTATATTTAGATGCATTTTTAAAAATTTGAATTTTTGTGACTCGTGGTGCCCCGATCTCTCCTAGATTTATTTCCATTTGTTTTTTAAAAAGTTTCTTAGATTGTTGATCCGATGTCATAATTAACAAATTCAAAATGATGAATTCAATATAGTGGATATCAATACTTGAAAAATGTTCAAGGTATCACAGAATATATTGGAATTAATTCCGATTGGAATTATTCCGTTTTTCCTAGAAAACACAATACAAATTTAGGAAATAATTAAATAATTCCAATTTTTTCATTATTTATAACGAAAGCCTGTGTTAATCATATTGTATTTATACACGAGCATTAACATGCGTTTAAATACTTCTTTCTTTGAATTCATAAGAAGGCAATTTGGCGTGATTAATTGTAGGTTATTAAAGACATTCATTAAAATTACTATGTTATATACTGAAGATGACCAGATAGAAAAAGTTTTATAGATACATTATTTTTGAAATAAAGAATAATTAAGCAAAAATATCCAACAGGAGGCTTATATGCTCATGTTTACAATTTTCATTGTAAATAATTTCAATCGGAATCCATTTCGACTTGTTCCATGATAGGTACGCAGATTGTTCCAAAATATACAGATTTTTCACGATTTTGAATTTGTCAATTTTGATTCATACATAACGATTTAAAAAAATTGATAATTATTCGGATTAATGGACAGTGCATCAATGACTTTAATCTTGACATATGTTTTTTAAGATCATAATCCTGAATAATCTTCAAAAAGTTTTAGGCGATTACTGTTCGTTTAAAATTATTAAAATATAAAGTTTCAAAATATTTCTTATTTCTGCTATATAATGAGCATACGACTTTCCATGCGAAGCGAATTACATTCCACTCCTTCTCCCCCCTCCCTCCTTTTATGAGGTCTACGATTTTCCACGCAAAGCGAAGTTCACTCCACTTTCCTACTCTCTGTCTAGGAGAAAGTCGAGCGTTCCTTGATTAGAGGAAGTGGGATGGACTTCGTTTCGCATTAAAAGTCGATCGCCTTTAAGCAAGGGGGGAAGAGATAGATGATCTCGCTTCGCGTGGAAAATCCAACACTTTTAAACAAGGGAAGAGGTGAAGTGGATTTCGTTTCGCATGGAAAATTGTGCGGTCTTAGCCAGAAGGAGAGGTAGAGTGGACCACTTTTCGCGTGGAAAATCGAATGTTCCTAGACAGGAAAGATATAATTTTTAATATTGTATATGATAGAAATAATATATTTTTGAAACTTTATTTGTTAATAACTTTTGAACGAACAGACCGTCTCTTAAAACATTTTGAAGATCACTCAGGATCATGACTTTAACAACATATGTCAAAATCAAGATCATCGGCGTGGTATCCGTTAATCCGAATAATTATCAAAAAACTTTTTAACTTTTTAAACATAATTGAAAGCTATTATATAAATTTGTCATTAACACAGGATTCTCTTTTCCACACTAGACTCCATATTTAACTATGAATATTTTATTAACTATAGCCGATACTAAAAAATCCTTTTAAGTATTGAGAATCCTAACGTATGGTTAATTTCGATTGTAATTAACTTCTCCTGTTGTGTATTGTTCTCTCACATATTATAGCTATAATAACAATATGTATAAAAATAGTCCTTTTTGCAACTTTAAATGTAAATTTTTTTTAATTTCGATGGAACAATTTGGAAGCGAATTCGTATTCAGCACTTAAAAAAACGGAAAATGACTAATCTTGTTTTAGTGATTTTTTTTATCGAACAGTGCTATTTTGATATATTACAGATATAAAATATTATAGATTTTATGTAAGGGCAAATTTTTTCCAGATTGAAATATATTTGTCTTATATTTAGAGAACTCGTATTCTCAAGGCCATTATCACTTTGTTATGTTTCATTAGCGAACTTTATAATGGTTTTTAGTAAATGCGATATATTTGTATCAAAACTTTGTACAAGTTCGCGTAAGTATGTCTATATGTTTAACAAAAAAGTTTGTCTTTTTAAACATTAATTATCATTATTTTAATAGAGTTAATAACAATAAAAATATGGAAAGGAATTTTACATTTTACACCAGGTATGTTATATCATTTCGAAATAATCTGAAAATTTGTGTATTTTTGTATAATAATGTATTTTATTTTTTAAAGGATGTTCTTAATAATAAATGTTTTTGTGTTTTAGATGCTTGTGTCTTACAAATTCTTATGGCACAAATGGAGCATTTTTATTCGGACTTTCTTACTACAATAAATATGACGCATGCATTAATATCATCTATGTGGCATGTCTTACAGAAAAATAATTTATTAAGAAGCGAAAGTTCAGAATCCTGTAATTGTTACACAAAATTATTACGATTTATAATTAATATGTTAAAAAAATGTTCTGAAAACAAATTAGATATAATCGATGATATTGAATGGCAAGATTTATTTAAAAAAAAGAAAACATTTTATCTCTTGAAGAAAATTAATTACAAACATCATGTATGTCAGGTGAAATATAATAAACAGAATATAAAAGAGCAGACAGAAATATATTCAGAAAAGTTGGATCGTAATTTTTGGTTTGAGATGAAAAAAGTTCAATACAAAGTATTGAGACAAGGCATCAGATTTTTATGCCATCTTGCAATTTGTGATCCTGATTTTGTTATCCGATCATCTGATATTGAAGATTCATTTCATTTATTTATACGAAATATTACTTTTTTTGAAGATTTGATACTTCATGAAAATGAACGTAAATATTATATGCATTTCATAATAAATGTATTATTTGCTTTTCATGCAAGTATCATTTTTATTTATGTTTTAGGAGAAGCATTAGATCGTATAAAAACTATCTTTATCGTTGATAAAGGTATACAATATGAGACTGAGACACATCATGAAAATATACAGGTTAATCAATTGCATATGACGAATTTTGAAAAAAAGGTTATTCCCACAACTGAGAAGTATTGTTATATTGAATCTATTGAAAATTATAATAGAGCATGCATAGTTATTAAAGCGTTGTATAATTCTAATATGGAATATAGAGACAATTAAATATATTAAATTCTAACAAAAATGCATTTTAATATTCATATAAATATCATATATCTATATAATATGCATGGTTGAAAGATATTTTACTTTAAGATATGTATTTGCAGAAAAAATATTTATAATACATTGATGTAATTATAAAATTGAAAATGCTTAAAAAATCTATATAGTGTCCATGATATAAATAGATTCATATTTATATTTTATTATTTAACATGTATCTTAACTGAATCATTGCCATTTTTTTTAACATTTATAGATTTTAGAAAATATAGTAAAGTAACTGTTTTATATTTTTATTTTTGAGAATACATCATAAAAATTCATTTTATTACATTAAAACAGTTTCTAGTATACTATTGGATAAGAAGAATATATAATTAATTATTCATTAATTTCAACACTGACGAGATATTATTAAAGACGGTTGATCTTATAGAAGTTCACATAACTGTTAAAATTTTAAGTGATTAAAAATAAAAAATTGATAATAATAACTATTTTATTAGTTTCGTTAAATATCTATATATATTTAAAACTATCTATATATATTTAAAACTCAATAATACTTGATTTTTATTTAAAACTGAGATAAATATCCTATTTGGGAGATTTCTCCCAAAGGGAAGAGGGAGCTCTCTCCAACAGACATGGGAGCGACTCATCTTTTTCATTTCTCACTTTTTTATGTATTGTAAATTACTGTTCCTAAATTTAGAAACGCTTACATTGTCTCGCTTGCATTGTCTCTCTTTTACAAAAACTTAAATACCTCGATGAAAAAAAAGTAGTTGTGAAGAAATTTTTAAAAATACAATATAAAGGCAAAAAATAAAGCTTCAAAATGGCGTTGGAGTTTTATATCTGTGATATCTTTTTTTCTGAATTATATAAAATTGAAAATTGATTTCAATATTTTTTAATAATAAGAATTACGAGCCAGATTTTAATATATTAAAATTTTTAAGTAGATATTTCGATCTTATCAAATCATCTTCAGTGTATACAAAATTAGAAAATTAAACGCAAAAATTAATAGATTCATATAATTGTTGGATACAAATTCAAAATTACAGTTACATTAACATGATCGTGTTTCTTCATGCCGCTATTTTGTGCCGCAACAATATAATGTTCTTTCTCTCTAATTTTTCTTAGATATCATTCCTCTATTGTATCGCAATTTATCAATGTTAATGATCAAAATAGATTGAAAATATTGAGTTATTACAGTCGATAAACTAGTATAAACACACATTCTGTTATAAAATTCATACAATAGATTATAGATTATAAAACTAAAACTAATAGTGAATAAATGATAGTGAATAGATGATTACATTCACAAATTACTCATATATAATCGTTAAGTATTAATTAATATATTTAAGTATATATAAAAATTATGTTCATATACCTTAAATGAGAAGACCTAGCAAGAATATTAATCCAATAATTAAAACAGTGAGTCAAATTAAACTTTTAGAAGCAAATGCGATCAGAGTCAAAAAATTAAAACTTGTTCAGTTAGAAACTTCTTGTGATAGCGTGTGAGCGACATTCTGATGTTCTGTAATAGACTGTTAAAAGTAGAGATTGGAAAGGGAATAGAGATAGAGATAGAATGGAAATAAAAAAGGAAGAAAGAAGACTAAGAAGAGGAAAGAGACCGCAAGATCTGTAGATAAGAATTAGGAAATGTTTCCGTATCATTTTGTTTGTTCAAAATAATTTTTGTTTTTTTATATGAACTATTTCGGAGATTAATCTTTTATTGTAAGACGGTTCTTTGTCTAAAATCTTTACGTCTTTTCAATTGAAATTATTGTTGTAATTGATACGATGGTCAGTAATCATGCATGGAGAATTAATTTTTTTCTTAATGTCCGAAATGTTTATTTAATCTTGTTTTTAATTTTCTTTTGGTTTGTCCTACATAACTAACTTCACAGTCTTCATACGAAATTTTGTAGATTTGTGATATCACATTGTGATTAGCCAATTGATCTAATATGTCTTTTCCTCTAATTACAGGCTTTTTAATGTATTTGGGATGGAATATATTAGTTTGCAATTACGTTTATAGGCTATAGGTAAAAAAACTTTTAGAGACAGATTTTATGTATGGAATTGTGAAAAATTTTTCTTTGATATGGATATTATGTTTTGAAAGAAGATAGCCATTATTTAAAAAGATATAGCATCAACCAAATTCTTTTGAAAATGAGGATGAAATAATTTAATTATTTTGTTAACGAAACCGAAGATGATGCCTCTGTTATTATTAATACTTATTTATTATTATTGAGTCACTATAACGTTGTTTTTATTTAATATTTTTTGTTATTTGTTGAAGCGCTGTACCTGGATGAAACTTCGTCAGATAAAATTTAACAAATAAACATTTTAAAATAGAGATTTTTTTTTCTAAGTTTTAAAATAAAAAATTTGATGATTTTTCTTATACAAGGTGTTTGGAAAATAATGATAAATCTTTCGCATAGGGGTAGAATGGATTAAACTGAGAAGAAAAGTCCTCTATCATTTTGCAATTTTCGTAATAGTTAACAAAATATTACTAAAACTTGCCGAAAATTGTGAACTATTCTTGCTATTCGAGTTTATGGGGGATATACTGTATAATGCGCATGAAAAATCATAAACAATATCTCGTAAACAGTGTTTTAACATGATTTATTCTGAATTAAGGGGAGAGGAGGGGTACACTATTATTACAGTTATTAAAATTTGTATATGTAATATGTTTTTTAGGATGCTCCCTGCTCCTTATTGAGGGCCTAGGGCCGCCGAGCGGCCGAGATTACCGAGAAAGCATTTTCGGTTGCTTGAAATAAGCGACTAGTGTGAGAAGAAGTTCGCTGTCTCTCGGCTTCACTCTCAGCTTCACTCTCGGCGCGCCGCAGGCGAGCATGGGTTCTTGCTTGTTTGTGTGTTACAGCGCCGCATCACAATAAATGGCCGAAATTATAGAAAAGTGACGTTTTGATGACGAAATTTATGTTGCGTGCCATTTCGTTATTATTTGTTTAATTGTGAAAATGTGATTTGTTTCGTACTTATCAAAATCGTAATTATCGATGAAAACTAAAGTTATCTTGGAATTTTATATAAAAACGTAAAAACGTATATTTTACTCGTTTCAATAGCTATTAAACCGTGTTCCTGCCCGAATATAAGCTTTACGTGCCTTTTATTATTATTTACTGATTGTTAAGCGAGGAAAAGACAATTTTCATCGATTTTTATAAGTGTTTTAAAGTAATCTTGTCATTTCGTTTCATCCAAATTTATTTAAAAATGGCACGCAACATAAGTTAACGTATTAGAAAGGATATTGGCAGTAAGTCAAGGGCAGAAGACTCCGCGCAAATAATATACTATATCTATGATGTGTGAAACTTTTTTATTCATTAAAACGCGCTTACATGTTTCGGCTCACTTTTGAGACTTCCTCAAAAACAACAAACTAACATATATAAAAATCGTGAATAAAAATTATCCTGTCATGAACTCCCTTACATCGAGAATTTAAATATCGGAATTAAAACCAAAAAGAATGAAAGAAAAAAAGAAATTAGGAAACATCGTAAAATAGAATATGAAGAACTAATTTATTGAACAATTTTAAGATTATAATTAATTATCCAGCAAATATAAAGACGCTCACCATGTTCACAGAGCACCATATCGCATCACTACAAAAATAATTCAAGAACCGGCTCCTAATAATATTGGCCAATCAGTATTAGACACAGTGAGTCACTTTTTGTTTTTAATTTTTGTTTATAATTTTTCGAAATAACAAATGGAAAAATGTAAGAATATACTTGCAATTTGCAAGCAAATTACCCTCCCAAATATTCGTAAAATGTATCATTAAAGCATTAATCAATTCCAAGAATAAGAAAGTAATCGATAAATATGCCAGAAAAACTCTTTACGTACGTACATTGCGTAGGAACGACACATGACTGACTAGACAACAACTTCAGCCTTTCTAGCTTTTCTATGATCGGGAAATCGGCCTTGGGAAGTCCCTCCGTATTCATCTGCAGGTTAAATCCATGCGTCTGTTTCCTGATGATCTCCTATGATCCTGATGATCCTATCATCTCTGAAATCAATCTCTTCCTGTAGTGAGTATCTCGTCAGTATTGTAATATTGTTCCAATCGAAAGCATGGCCTTCTTGTAACCGTTGCTCCGTTATGATATTACGAGTAGAGTTGTTCCATCGGATGTAATTCTTATGCTCTGTAATTCTTGACCTCAGTTGTTTACACGTCTGTCCCACATAACTTGCATTGCAACTCTTACACAAGATCTTATAAATAACATTCGACTTCTTGAATATCTTGAAGTTAGAATGATACTTATAGGAAAATAGATTCCACTCGGATGTAGCTTTTCCGATTTATATGTGCTTTTCCTTCTTTTTTGATAAACAGGGAAAATCTTCATACCTTTTCTTCTTGCGCGAAAGAATTGATTCGAAGTATTGCTGGCTGTTGTCGAAACAGAGGGAAGAATTATTAAACAATAATATTAAAAATATCAGGCTTATTCGTTATTATCAGAAGAGTATCCGCGGTTGACGTTGATCATGGCAGAGATGGAGTGTTGGAAAATAGCGTTAATGTTGAGTTGTCGTTGTATCTTAATGTAACGTATAGAATCCAAATGTTGAGACCGTTAGAGAAATACAGATTAATCCTCAGCCCTTTCTTTCTGATTCTTTTTCCTTCATTTAAAAATGGATCTTCAAAGGAATGGCTAAATCTATCAACCGTTTCCATACTTCCTAATACAGAACTTTTTACAATTGATAACTTTGCCATAGATTAAATTTAACGATCGATCTTATTAAATATATTAAAAGTAATATTTATAAATTGTCTATTGATGAGCGGATCTCAATCTTGAACTACTCATTTCCTGTATTAAATAACTTAGCTTCTCTACATTGTACGAAAGTAGGTAGGAATTTGTCACTGCAATTAGGGTTTTCTTAAGGGATAGGATTAATGATAGGATTGATAGGACATGAATGATAGGATTATTTTTACTCGTGCGGATAAAGGGAATGTGATGCATTGGATAGACAAGTGTACATTTCCAGGATAAATGATGCTTCAAGATGTGAATACTTATGAAGTAGTTGAAAGGAATCCGACGAAGAGGATGGTAATGAGCCTACGCGCTTTATTAGTTAGTTGGAAAGAAAAAATATATAACTAATTCCACATATAGAAGTTTGTTAAATAATGATGGGATACTTGCGAGAGCCTACGCTCTTTCGAAAATACATAAGCAGGATTGTCCCTTTCGTATAATAGTTTCTTCGATAAATATCCCTTTGTAGCAGTATTTCTTCATAATTATATATTATCATAAAAACAATTTCTAAAGTAGATAGTCATATCGAAAACAGTTTTAAACTTGTTAAGGAATTTGATAGTAGACGTTTGAGTTGATGAATTTCAGTTAATGTCACTGAATATTATGAACCTCTTCACTAACGTCCCCATTGACGATGGACTGTATTAAAGACTGTATTGGCGATTTATTTCTAGAAATTGTTGTTTACCGGAGGAGGAATTCATCAAAGCGGTTCAATTTGTTTTAGATTCTACTTTCTTTATTTTTGATAGTGTTTTAGTAATATATAGGCAGAATTGCGGGATTCTTCTCCGTTATTCTCGCGGTTCTAGTTATGCGAAAGCTGGAGATTAGGACTTTGTCTTTGATTTGGTTTCCGTTGCCCTTTTACTTTGATAGATTTGTTGACGACATATTATTGGCATCTGTGTCTTTGATTAGTTCCATTCTTGATATTTTTAATTCTCAGCATCCTAGATTTCAATTCACTACGGAAGTAAGGGATGATAGATTGAATTTTTTGGATGTTACAATGATTAGGGATAATGACCCAGAGAGCATAAAGTCATCTAAAAGATGACTAAATTGTTATAAAGACACTTATCAATGAAAGAATACAGTCGATAAAAAGATGACTACAAGTCGACAGATGTCGCTCTGCTAGTCATCTTTATGACCTTGTTTATATGATGACGGGAAAAGAGAGGTCTATGGAAATCTTTTAGTCGTCTTTATAAAATTTTTTAGTCGATTTTAGAACTTGTTTTATGTATCTTTTTAGCCGTCTTTCCTTTTAGATACTGTACCTTTTATCATTATGTTATGTCTTGTAAAGTTACATTATAGTTAGATTAAAAGATAACAAAAAAATATGTTTTAAAATTGAAATACGACATTGGAATCGCTACGTTTTCAATGTAAAAAAAAATATTTTTTATTCATTAAACACAATATAACGATTAATAACATTTAAAACCCTATATATTATATCAAAGTAGAATTCTATAAGAATTACAAAAAAAATAAGGAATTAATTATAATTCGATATTAAAACTAATTTACATTGATGCATACATCAATACAGCCTGATTCAAATTTTCTTTTTTGTATTATAGGGAATTCGATTAGATGAACTTAGTGGACACTGATGTACATATTAAAGTCACCAATTGATGTAAAAATTTGTTTAAAAAAAAATAGAAACGAGTTAAACCGCAAATGCACTGAAAAACATATTTATACTTTATATTTCAAACTGATTGCCTATCCACTTTTACGCTCAGATTCAATAAACAAATTTTCAATAAACAAATTTTCAATAATACAATTTCACGTATAGCAGTTTTTAGTTGTATGCACTAATACCAGATATGTAAATATGAAACCTGAATCTTTTTATAGAAAATACACGTTTATTGCATGAAAATGATAAAAAATATTTTATTCGAAGTATTGCTCATCGGTAACTATACATTTTTTTCCACCTGTTTGACAATTTGTGGATGCCACGCCAAAAAAATTGTTGCTCTTTTGAGCCAAACCAGTCATTTAGCCATTTTCGTACATTTTCGTAAGAAGTGAAGCGCTACTGAGCAAGTGCGTGCATCGATGCAAATAAGTAGTAATCGGACGGAGCCAAGTCTGAGTAGTAAGCCGCATGCGAAAGTATTTCCCAACCAAATGCCTCAATCGTTTCCTTGACCAGTTTTGCTGTGTGTGATAGTGCATTATCATGAAGCAAAATCACTTTGTGTTGCCTTTTTTCATATTCCGATCGTTTTTCACACAAAGCTTGTTTCAAATTGATCATTTGTT
>Ga0157364_1003955_pt1 | contig 14604 bp, 9 predicted proteins | sample AttsexASBM2_FD_111476 | JGI IMG/M metagenome (GOLD analysis project Ga0157364, IMG submission 111476) | Fungus gardens microbial communities from leaf cutter ant in Ribeirão Preto, State of São Paulo, Brazil - Atta sexdens ASBM2 | ecosystem: Host-associated > Fungi > Mycelium > Unclassified ... | reverse complement strand
ATATTTAATTTATAAATATATATATATATATATATAAATATATATATATATATATATAAATAATTAATTCCGAAATTACACGAATTGAAGAAAGCGTCATCGCTCATCATTTTCATGTTCTTCAAACAAACGTAACGCTCGCTTTAAGGTGCTTACGTCACGCGAAAAACATGGCCAAGCTGCAAAGTGCAACCGCCTTTTTTTTTACCCGAAAACCGCATCGCGTTATCCGCAGAAGATGGTTTCCACGAAAATAATGTGACTACATTGTACAATGTATTACATGGAAATGTTAAAATATATCCATTTCAAAGTCTCATTCTTTTCTCATTAAATTATTAAAAATCATACCTGACCGAAATATTTCGTAGTATAAATATGTAAACGCAGATAAATTGAATTTTAAGAATGTATCTGGCACACAATATCTTCTTCCATAAAAACCGTCAAAGATTTCTATATAGACAACAGACTATTTTGCAACGCCTGCAATTATTATTTCATGGCAAGCGAATACAATTTACAATAGCAAGAAGAATTGAGATAAGATCTTCTGAAATCGGTTTCAATTAGTAGAAAATGCCGATAAGAAATATGAGTTTGAAAGAAAGAAAAAGAGGCATACGGCCCTGTCTACTTAGGTCGTAACGTTTACGACACGTCAGCATTATGAGGTTAGCACTTCAAGTGGTACTATTTAAATAACCCCGCTCCTCCTGTATTACGCAATTTAAAGGGCCTCGAAGGAAAAACTCGTAACTCTGTCGGCTTGTTAAGTAAAGACTAAACAGAGATTAGAAAGTTGTGAATAAAACCATGTTCCTTTTCCTTGTATTATTACTATTACACTGCTACTTTCCTTAATTATCTCTCTCTATCTCCTTAGAATGACATTAAACATGTTAAATATATTGTTTACAATTTCAATTTTTAGTTTAATAATCGTAATTTGCCTTCCAAAAATTATATATTTTAAATTATGTAACTGTATTATTATTTATAATATCATTATTATTTATAAAATATTGTTTTCAATTTTGAAAAGAAAATTCTAATTCGTAATTTTGGAACAAATTTTAATAATAAAGAACCTTTCTATAGAAACTAAAAACTAATATGATTCAAAACCGAATTTTTTGTATTATTAACATGATGTAATATCATACGTTGCTAAAGATGAAAACATCAGTAACATATTAAGGCAAAGATTGGCTTTCCTTCTGGATTTAGCCAAAACGGTCAATTTCACTAGTAGTTCCATAAAAAACAAGGCCGATGTTTCGTAGTCTTCTTTTTAAAAATGAAAGGTTTTGCGTAACCACGACGATTCTGTGGAGCACACAGTCCTCGAAACACACATCAAAACATCGTTATTGTAGAGGTAGGCCTATACAATTTAATATATACAATGCGAGTACATTGTAACTCCTTCTTCGAATAGTGGCTTAGGCGATGCGATCGCGTGACATGCCCTTAGGGCGACCGTGGGCTTTCTCAAGCTCATTAGACCGAGAAAAAATTTAACGCAGAAATGAGAGAATCCACGGGATCGAAAATTAGACGGACCCCGCGTTCGTTCGTAGAAAATGTGCCACTGCCATTGTGCAATTTTTATCCTGCCATTATTGTGATTCGACCCTCGGGGGCGAGCGTGTGAGAGGAATGGAAGGAGAGAGAGAGAGAGAGAAAGATGTTCCTTTCAAAAATATATTCGCCGCGCTATGAAGTAATCAATCGTTCACTATCTATCGCGGTTGAGTTTCCCCCTCCTCTTTCTTCAAGATAATGGATGTATCCGTGTAAATTAATCCGAATAGCTCATCGTTGCGAAACAAAATTGTAGAATTTACTCTAAAAGAAGTCGGGTTATTAATGGCATGTTTAGCCAGAAGAAAAACGCGAAAGCATGTTTTAAGAAGGATAAGAGTTATTTAACACTAAAGTTTATGTTCAGTGTGTTAGATGCGATTCCTGTACAATGCATGTTTAACGACTAGAAAGATGTAATGCCAAGAGATGTAAAATGTCTTCTTTGGGAAGAGAGATACTATAATTGAATAATCTGTCAATAATAGTAAAACTAAAAATACTATAGAAATTTTAAAGAGAATATCAGAGTCAAGTTTGCAAACAATCTGTTTATTTAGTGATAAATAAAAAAGAATTTTGAAGATCATAATCAATGTATTAAACTAAAAATTAAAATCAATTCATGGACAATGCTAGTAGCAACTAGAAAGATATAAGGAATTGAAAAGATATTAAATGTTTTCTCTTGGAGTTTATGTCGAAAAGAAATAGACATTACAATTATAATTCGATAATCTGATATAATCTGATTATCAATAATAGTATAATTTCTAAGAATATTACAGAAATTCCAGAGACACGAATATCGGAGTCAAGTTTGAAAGAACTTTAGGAACAGAGATAAAGTATCCAGCATTGAAATCTGTTGTTTCAAGTATAAATCAGAGTTCCTAATAATCTCGAAAAAACCTTTCCTAAATTCTGGTTAAAAAAGATCGTTTCACCCCAAACGTCACGCAGTATTGTCCTTTTCAAATTAAGAAAGAAATATGAGGGTCTGTCCCTTTCAGCAACACCATTCTGCGGCCGGAGCCGTGACAAAACACGGGCGTTTACACGTCGTTTATCCATTGACACCTCGAAAAAAGAAAAGAGGACACATATAAACATTGGGAAAGCATTGTGGAAACTGTCACCGAAAGAAAAACAGAGCCATTGAAGAGCCACGAGACTCAAATCGAGAAAGAGAGAAGAAAAATGGCAAAAGAAAAAAAAAAGGATACAAAACACGCATCTTACCTCGTCCCCGCGGACGGTCTCACTCTTTCTCTCTTCGTCGCAGGTAGACGGTTGTGTGGCGAGATGCGATGCGATGCGATGCGATGCGATGCGATGCGATGCGGTGCGGCGCGGTGCGTCGCGACGACGCACAATCGAAAGCGCGATGGTGAACGCCGCGCGAGAGCGCGCCACGAACGCGGCGGCGCGCACAGCGGAGCGCGACGAACTTGACTCTCAGCGGAGCAGCGGACCGTCCGACGAGCGAATAAAAACGGAACGTAGAAACCCGGCCGCTGCTTTCTTGCGACGTCGCGCGCGATCCGGCGCGCCGCCGTGCATTATAAAGCGGACTCGTATTTCGCTCGTATTACTCGTCGAATCTCGCGCGCAGCAACACACAACTGCGGAGTAAAACCGCGTGGCGGCAGCGACAGAGAAACGTTTTTCGCAAAACGGCAACACAACACGCGGAGAGACTCGACTGACTGACTGACTGACCGACGACCGACTTATCCGCGGAACAACGACGATTCCATTCTCGCTTCGCGCTGCCGTCGGCGAGTTTGAGGTCGAGGCTGTATATCTTCTCGCTCTCTTTCTCTCTCTCTCTCTCTCTCTCTCTCTCTCTCTCACCCGTTTCCTCTTCCTTTCTTTCGCAGGAAAGGCCCCGAAGTCTGGAGCGCCGGTCCAAAAAAACGTAGCACGGGGGGACGGACAGCGGAAACGACGCGCGCACAACAGTCGCGAGAACCAGCTGCGAGAGAAATATCTGAGAAATACAGAGCGACGTGTCTACTTTTCTTTCTCTCTCTTCTTCTCCTCTTTCTCCTCTTCTATCGTCGTTCTTTCCGCAGAAAAACACAGTGGGGCGCCACGGGATGCGGTTGATACGCGTCCGCCTTATCTCCTTTATATTCCGCTTCGCACGTGTGTCGGAAACGCGCGCGTGCCAACAGCGCGACGTTGTTGCGCGTTGCAACGACGGCGACGATGATGATAATAATAATAGGACGCGACGCGACGCGAATACGGAAACGTCGTACGGGGCGCCGCGTCGCGCTTCGAGCCTTCCAGAAGGGTCTATCTGCTCGCGGTGTAGCTGTGTCTCGCGGCCGGCGGCCTCGCCGCTCTTCTCATCCTCCGCAGCGGCGTATATCTCCTTCTCGCGCCCGCTGTTGCTGTTGCTGTTACTGGACAGTACACGCAAGTACGTCGCGGCGGCGGCGGCAGCGGCAGAACGTCCCGCTCCCCGCTCTCGTCCCCCGCCCCGCCCTCCTCCTCCTCACCCTTTCCTCCGGCCCCGTCGACTCCGCGCTCACGGCGAGAGCGCATATATGTATGCGTGTGTGTTCTTTCTCTCCTCTCTCTCTCTCTCTCTCTCTCTTTCTCTGTCTTTCTCACTGTTCCGTCCTTATTTATTATCTATCGCGCTCTCGCTCACACTTTTTCCCGCGACCGTTTCTCGCGATCTTACCAGGCACGCTCTCTCTGTCCTTCCTCCGTCTCGCTCTATCTCTCACCGTTTGCACGCAACAGACACACACCGCGCGTTCTCTCTTCCTCGTCTCTCCGCATATTGCGTATAACGAAGCGCGCGTACGTGTGTGTGGTGTGTGTGTGTGTGTTTGTGTGTATGTATGTATGTGGACAGAGACGCAGGAGATGGAGACGTAGCGTGCAACGGTGACGACGATGACGATGATGACGACGGATGGAGAGCGCGCGCGCACTGTCCGCTCAGGATGCGCGTTTGTATGAGTTGGGTGCGCGCGTGATGTGTGTTTGTGTGTGTGTGTGTGTGTGTGTGTCTCTCTCTCTCTCTCTCTCTCTGTGTATACTTCTCGATTAGCGCGACCCGACGTGCGTGACGTCACAGAGCAGCGCGACGACGTTACATCGCCACACGGTCTCCGGCCGATTGTCACTCGCGCCGCGAGATCGCGACGACAGGGAAAAAGCGGAGCTCTCGCTCAAAACGAAACGGAGCGGAGCGAAACGGGCGTGGACGTAAAAGCCGCGGAGGAGACGATCCAGCGATCCAGCGACTGAGCGACGGCAACGACGATGAGAGCGGCGCCGCGCGCGAGAGCGAGAGCAGAAGAGAGAGAAAGAAAGAAAGAAAGAAAGAAAGAGAAGGTGGAGCGGCCTGATGTTTTGTCACTGACACAACGACTGTCCCGTGTCATGAGTACCGTGCCGTGAGTACGCTGCACTTATTTTCCCCACGGGTTTCACGCGTAAACGTTGATGGTTGAAAACGATGACGAAAAACGGGCGCGAGCGACGCCACGCTTTTGCTTTGACGGCACGCGCGAACGAACCCGCGGTTGGTACCACTCGTGAAACGACTGACGACTCCCCGTCGTGCAACGACTAGCGCGGCCGCGCCACGAACGATGATTCCGAATGGGAGAGGGGAGAGGGTGGCAGCGCCGATAGGTGGCACCGCTGTTTTATCGCGAAACTCCACCGTCTCCATCGCCATCCACCGCCGTCCGCTCCTCCGGGGGCTCCGGCGGCCCACCGGCCCACCGCCGCACCGCGTAACGTGCATCGAGAACACTCGGAGACGGCCGAACGTCGCCGAAGCGTCACGAAGCCGCTTCAATATCAAGTGCACGACCCTATGCGGCCGCATGCCGCATGTCCGTCCGACTCCGTCTCTCCGTCGCGCGCGCAGACGGACGGACAGACTCGTGTATATATCGCACTCTTTCACGAGAACATCGCATCGCATCGCTTCGCGTTGTCGTCCGTGAATTTTTCTTTGGGCAACAAAAGTCTAAAATCGAAATACAAAACTTAAAATGTTTTAGATATTTTTGCAGGAATCGTCTGAAACTCTTGTAGAAATCTGATACTGATCTGATCAATTTAATACTTGAAAGACAGTAATTAATTAGTTAGCTTAAATTTAATTAAAAATTAAATTTATATTAAAAGTTAAAATATATAGCATTTTTACTCCAAATAAGTAATTACTGCCTTTCAATAATAAATTGGCTAGTATTATAACAGAATGTCCTCTGGAAAATTGAAACTGATCAGCTGTCATTTTTAAACATAAGGAATAAACAAAACAAAGTAATTTTTAATAAAGAAAAAACATTTGACAGTTTTTATGTATAAAATATTTATGTATAAAATAAAGTAAAAATGATTGAAAATATTTGTATTTAATTAAATGTTTATAAAAATTTTCGAAATGCATTCTTAAACGACATATATTTTAAAAATTTTAAAAACCTTAATTTTTTGTTTAAAAAAATGTAATTCTTTAAATAAAGCTCAATATTTGACGATATTTGGTATTTTTGTAAACATTTAATTAAATGATACAAATATTTTCTGATTATCATTTTATTTTTTTTATTCTCTATTTAAAATGACAACTGATTAGTCCCTCCCTCTTCATGGGCCATCTCATAGATTTCAACCAAAGAAAAATGTCTCGTAAATCCTTTTTGACTCAACTGTGTATGATTCATTTTTGTTCTTTTTGTCTCCATATTAAAGGAAAAAAGAAAAAAGATGAATCGCGCAAGAAGTCTCTTATATTCTAATTTTGTTATCTGTAATTCAGTAAATTATCAGGTTTGTTGAAATGTCAGAAGAAGATAACTAATGAGAAGCTAATGATCTTTAAAGTAATTGTTACATTATTACAAGAAAAATAACATTTTTTCTTTTTGAAAAAAATTTTATTAATATTATATTTGTATTACGCTATTAATATTCTTACATTAGAATTCGGAAGTTTCTTCAAATAGTTATACAGTTTTCATCCTACTTCTTGAACATCGAGAAGTCTTTTCACAGAAGACACTATTATCTATCCGACATATATTATAGAGATTTATTTTTATTTATTTATAAGCGTATGAAAACAAGTCTTGATGAACAAGTGCATACTTTTATAATATTTATATATATATATATTATATAATATTTTATATATATAATATTTTTTCTCTCTCCAGTTCGATACACCAACTAAAAGTAACATATATATAATATTATAATTTCGCACTCAATAATATTAATGTAATTTAATACATGCTGTTACATAATAATTATTGTTGAATGTAATATGATTGATGTTACTTTTAGATGAGAGATAGCTTTTATTTAACAAGCTTTTATTTAACCTCACAAAGGATGCAAAATACTAAATTCTAATTTTAATGAAATCTAGTACATATATAAGTTTCATAAATATAAATGAATTTAGAAAATATCAGTTTGAACAAATGGTTAAGAGGTGAAATAGATTTATAACTTTTTTTCATTATATCTCAATAACACTATTCAAGATATTAAAAAATATTGTGTATAAAATTTTTACAATAAAAATATTTTTATTTATCCACGTCAATATTAAAAAAAAAATTTTTTTCAAAAATTTTAATGTAAATATTTTCAATATTTAAAAAACTGATATGGATAAATAAAGATGACTCTATTATAAAACTTTTGTATAAAATTTTTTATCTTAAATATTATCTTTTTGATACAACGAAAAAAAGTTAATTAAAAATCATTATAATTATAAAGAAGTGATGCACTTCTCTGTTAAATCGTTTTCCGCCTTAATTAATATTTTCTAAAAAAATCTAAAAAATCAGACTTTGACGCTTTACGAGATTTCTTTGTAAAAAGGAAATGCATACTTGCACTTTCACATATTTTTCACCAAATTTCTCACCTTATTATTCCTGATTATGATAAAACAATTTCTCCATTATTTTTATTTTTTCGTCTTCACTCTGCGTCATTTTCCAACTTTCAAACACGTCATCGATAGTTTGTCCGGTTTTGTCTTTGATGGTGCGATCAGTGATCCGCAACAATGACTGAAGGATCTCGACGCCCTCAACGGAACCGGCTATCGTTGGAATAGCCCGATGCAGAGCTGTCCTGCCGTCTACATCTGTCAGATTGGGATCTGCTTTGTAGGTAAGCAACAGTTTGAGGATTTTAACATGGCCCATGCTGGCCGCGCGATGCAAAGGCGTCGCTCTCAGGCTGCGGGTGCACGCGTTCACATTCGCACCGTGCTGCAGCAAAATCTTGCACACGTGGTAATGCCCACTCCGCGTTGCGTAATGCAACGCTGTGTAGCCGGCAGTCGTGTCCGGCGTATCGACGAAGACGCCCTTCTGCAGTAACGTAAGGACACGATCCTCGTCACCATCCAGCGCTGAAAAAAACGCACGAAAAACCAGTGCAAAAACACAAAAAAAGAAGCCAAACTCCTAAAAATGTGTTATTAAATCTAAACTCATATAGAATTGATTCTCTCATTGTCAGACTGCAACATTCCTGATGAATTATATTCACAGAATCAAAAATCGTAAAAAAAAAGATTATTACAAGCAATACAAAAAAGTACTATATATAATAATACAATAATATAATCATTATAATAATAAATTATAATAAAATTTTAATATTTATTGCAATATAAAATAATTACTTTTACATTTTAAAAGCAATAATAAAATTCTAATATTCGTTTTATATAAATTTTGTATTACTGTAATAAATAATAATTTTTTTTTCAGTAACACATTTAAAAAATCTATAGATACTGAGTATAAATCCTAACTTATATTAGTTTAGAATTATACATGTTTTTAATAACTTTTTATTTATAATTCAGAAATCAATCTTTATTTTGTATTATAGGTTTCTGTTTTGCATATTATGCAATCATTTTTTAAACATAAAATAATGAGAATAAAGTCAATTGAATTCTGAATTCATTATAAGATTGAAACGCACAATCAAATCTGAATGTATGATCATCCAATTCATTTGCGATCTTATTCATTTATAATATGTTCTGAAATGCTTTATTGTTTACAGTTTACTTTATTCCAATTAAATATTTGTATCACTTTTATTTACCTGCCGTCCAAAGCCCACGTTCGAAATAAAGTTCATCTATATTCTGACAGACATTATACCGCGCAGCCCCTTCGCAACACATTTTGTGATCATAAGAATGTTCCATTGTTTGTTTGTATCTGCAAATGACTGTTAAAAAATCCTATATTAAGTTTGATTAACTGATATAAATATATACATCTGAAGAAAAGATCGCTTCAAGTTCAGAGGTAAAGATTTTTCGAAGTATATAAATTGTACGATATATGACTTCTATGTTTATTTATTTCTCATAGTTTGCAACACAAAGCAACGTTCAATTATACGTTGAGTATAAACCTATGTATAATTGCCGTACATATAAAATACAGCTTCAGGTATGAAAGAAATTATTAGCTTATTACATAAATATAAAATTCACATCGAATTAGCGCAAACGCTGCTTGTACTAACTATTCAGACTGTTAAACTATAAATATACTCTCGTTCCCTTCACCTTTGATAACTTTTGATTTTCTTACTTATGAATAAACTAATATACATATAATTGTCACACTACGAGTTAACGATTGCTTTTAATAATTTCATTCGATAGATTTTCATTCTTAATGAAAACAGGAAACATCGATTGCAATAATCCCTTAGATTGACATTTATAATCTGTAATAAAATCTTTAGATCGACATTTATATTTGCAATAAGAGTAACAAAATGTCATCAACTTTTTTTCTATAAATAGTTTTATACTCTTAAACTCTTTGGACCACAATCGATCCGGAGGAATAATATCTCGCGTATAACAATAATTATACGACAAATCATATAATAAAGCAAATAGTGAGAAAAGACATTACAGATGGTATTAGGTAATAGTATGCTATATAAAGATATAATATATGTAAATGATATTTGCACTATAATAAAATTTCATTCTTCACAATTATAAACACTAAAACAGTTTAAAGCCAATATGGGCCAATTTGGTGCAACCTAAATGTTGCGTCAATTTGGCCCAATCTGGATCCTACGAGACTCACGTCATAAATCCTCGATAAAGCATTAAAAAACCCATTTTCCACGCAACGAGGTAAAGATATCACAAATCAATGTATAATTAATACTTCAGTATTACATATAGTGGATATGACGCAATTAGCACATGCTCCTTTGGTCTGACGAAATTTTCGCAACTGCTTGTAAGTTATTATTATCCGCAACGTGATTATTTTGCACATTGCAGAAGTGTTTACGTGGTTCACAATCTCCGGGATCATGTTTCCTTCCCCTCTAAACACAGTCTTATATCGTGATTATACAATTTTACCGCGTCATTTTCGAAGTTGTAAAAAAAGGAATTCATCACTGCCACGGTACACAATATATCACGTCCGATAACGTGAAAATTCATTTGTGATTTCGCACAAGAATTAAAGTGTAAGTTTCCTAAAGGAAAGATGGAACGTATTTATTTTTTTATTATTCTAACGGAAAGCTGCATTTTTTCAGTACTTCCGATACATACCAATATCCAATTTTGCAAGGTACAATTGATCATCTTTAAAACAAAGCCTTTTTAATTGGTCCGCACATATATATATATATCTAACTCAACTTCCCCCGAGGCGCAGTTACAAATGTAATTTCCGCAAACATTCATCATTTCAAGATATAAAAGTAGATGCAAAAAAAAGAATAAAGTGAAATCACAAATCTCATCGATTCATTAATACTAATGTCTACAGTTTGATTCATAAAGACACATACATATTATATATATAGAAGTCACAAGAGAATATATGTTTAGACATATAATGCGCTCGCAGTAAGGCCCATTTTTAAAGTGTTAACAATCCCGCTGTAGAGTCCAAAGTACCTCGGCTTCTCCGGTACTACAAATAACTCGATAGCCGAGTTCAGCTAGAGCATTTATGACGGAGAATGGTGTGCCTGAAATCAATTTTGCAACGTAAGTTCCTAAAGGATATCCTATGAAGAAGCTAATATTATTACTATAAGATCACGACTGGTTTTATTCAAAACTTTTATAAATTGTTGTAATATTTATCTTAATAAAATTTCATATATGTCTATTAAATTAATTAAACTTTTAAAAACTATTAAATCATTTTGTCACAATCAACAAAATGATAATATTAATACGTGTGACTATGACAAAGGATCAGCCCCACAAAAGATCCAAGAATCTCATTAATACAAATATCACAAACCTATTTAAATGTGTTTAAAAGAATTTTTCCTACAAATATCGTCAAATCGAATATAATATTTATTAAATATAAATTGAATGTAATGTTTATTAAATGTATATTTCAATTACAAGTACATCTTTTATTAACAAGTTACATTGCATTATTGTTAATACTGTTAATTTACATGAAAACATTAATTCTTCAACTGCATGCTTTCTTGAATAAGAAAATGACAATAAAATGAAACGTATAAAAAAATCACGACATAATTTGTTTTGATTTATTATTTTTAATTAACTAACACAAAATAATGGCTGCGATCAGCAGAAAAAGCTTTGCAATTGTTATAAGATTCTTTAATCTGATTGGTTTATATATTTATACTCAATGAGAAACTAAAGATAAGAACCAATCGTATTGTAAAAAATCTTAAAATACTAGCAAAGCTGCTTTTTCTGCTGACACTGTTAGTTATACTAACTGTAATCTAATAGCCAACTAATCTTAAATCATTTGCAATTTCAGTTTTACTTTAATTTTTTGTTAGACAATTTTTCATAATTGAATTGACATTTCTTTTTTTATAAATTATTTTTACTGATTGTATCGATCAATATAATAAAAATATGAAATTAAGGACATTCTTTAACAATTTCATGCAATTATATGATGCGTTTGCTTCATGTATTCTTAGAAGATTATAATTTTAAAAAATCTCGGATAATTGTACAAATCATTTAAATTTCTTGCATTTGCTAAGTAATACTATATAATTAATAAAGATTTCATATTGAGTAAGTACTGCTATCTCTGACATGCACGTATTGCACGTATTTGCAGAGTTAACGTTTGCGCGCAAATAAAAATTGCATCATAATCGAGAAATCTTAAATCTTTTCGGGACCTTAGAAAATGGTTCGTGCAATTCTTAATCTCGTCGAAATTCTGAGTTATTAACCTTTAAGCATAATTCCATTCACAACATTCGTGCTACAGGAGGACAGCGGGAAGCGACAGCGTAAGGCCGATACCTCCTTCGGTGGCAAACCGAAAACCGCGCTATCGGCCGCGAACGGTGACGCTTTTACACCGACGTAATAGAAAATGTCGTCGTCCTCGTCGACGGCGGTGGTGTCTTGCTTTTTGGAATTGGTTGTTGTTGCCATTGTCGCGCTAAAAGTATCGTTATACCTCGTTGTGCTTTACTTCTAGAAGAAAAGCAAACGTGACGCACGTGAGTGATGATCGGAACCGTTTATCTCGAAAGTGATGCAAGAATCACTCCTTCGAGTTTCTTTATCCAATATTTAATAGAAAATTCAGAAAACATCTGCGAGGTACTTTTATTAAAACTTCTGTGATATTTTCTTCCTTCGAATAGTTACGGTAATAATCAACAAGAATAACGAAAGCTTTTCTCTGAATTCTTGTTAAAGTTGATATAAAAATGCGATTGGTTTTCAAGTTACTTCAAAAATAAGTATATACACAGTTTCAGAATTAATTTTCATCAATAAAGAAATAAATGAAGTTCATTATAGGTAAAAAATTTAAAGTATTTCCTAGCTAATAAAAAAGTTCCAAATTGCTTTTCTGATATCTTACAATTCTTGAAAGAACACAATTTTAACAGCACAATTGTCTTGTAGAAACAAAATATCTGTCCTAAGAAGATATTAAAATGTGATTCATAAAGCCACTTTCACGATAAATAACACATTCCGATCGAATGAAACATTGGTGAAGCTGACAGATAACACGATATATCATATCTTTAATAGAAAACAAATAATTATAGAAGGATTGGAAATATTGGAAGAAATGATAACGAGAGAGATAACACATAATTGTTACTCAAAATTTATCAGAGTAGTACTTTGAAGGAAATAAAGACTTGATAACAAGCCATAGTTACAATTTTTTCCTATTGACTTCTTTTGTTAATGTATCTCTGGCCGGTATTCATAGTCAGATCTTATATTCAAGATTGTCTCAAGTCTTAAAAAGTCACCAATCAGAAGGCTGCATTAGCGTCTTAAGACGGTCTTAAAATAAGAGTCGACTATGAATATCGTCCTATGAGTATATTGCTTAAAATATTGCAGATAATTTTTAAATAAATATTTTCTAGAGAATAACATTATAAATGTACACATGTATACGCAAATGATAATGCCAAGACGAATTTTCTATGCAAATTCACCTATTTTCCAATAATGCATAAAATTCTGAGTAAAAAAATATTGCTAAAGTTTTTTGTAATCAGACAATACCAAATGTATTGTTAGCAAATAATCTGAAAATTCTAAAATAAAATAAAAATATATTTGGTATAAATATATGCAATTAATAATAAACGTGTCGCATATATAGCATTATAAAATACTATCTTCAAGTATATATTTTGAATATTATTTTAAAGTTATTAAAAATATTAAAATTATTTATTTCTGTTAAATATAACAAAATGTTTTTCATCACACCATGTAATTCTCGTTTTATACATTAAAACTAGAAATTCACTGAACTTTTATCACATTACACGATGGAAAAAATTCCACATTTGAAAATTAATTCGGAATTTTATGTGCATCGGAACATATATAAAATGCTTCAGCTATAATATATAATTTTGGTATTAATTGCTATGGTGCAAAAAACAAGTTGCTACATAAGTACATGTGCAAAATGTAATAGAGCTCTTAGAGAGAACGATAATCATTTATTGTTATGCATATGTAGCAATAAATATTTATGTCAAAAATATACAAATCATTCTACCCAAGAAAGTATTTTCGTTCTTCATCAATATATATCAATATATTTTTTTCCAAGAATATATTATACAAATTCTGTATTCTTTCTTCTTCATTCCTCTTTCACCTACATATTCCACCTACATATTCGGGTTTTTTTCTACATAAAAAATGGGAATGTGCTCGCAATCAAGGATAAGAAAGCGAACGGAAAATAGAAGAAGCAGAAAATAGAAGTGCATGATCAAATAGCAAAACATAATACAAAACATAATGCAAGAATAGCCCAAGAAAAAAACGTTTACCAGGATTAGAGAATTAAAGACTAGAAAAAAATAAAAAATCATTGTATGTAAATTATTTTTATATAATATTATTGAATTATTTTAAATAGTAGAAAAAAAAATTATAATTTTTTCTTAATTATATTATGTAAGACACCAGTTTTTGTTCTATCCAATTAACTGTTTCTCATGCTCTTTTTTAAAATGCACTACACAATTTCATACACTTCACTTATTTACATATGATTGGATCATATGGATTTGTCGAATTTAGTTGTTCATTAAACAAAAAAGGGTTTCCATGAGATTTTAAACAAAGGAAATAATATACTGGACAGCTTCTGTCTGAATATATGAAATGGGATTTCTTTCATTTTACTTTCATAATACTTCTATCATTTTTACAAATGTATAGGTGATCGTACGCACTCTGATAGTCAACATATCTGCGAGATTTATTGTATATAATGAAATATGAGCCTAATCCAAACATCTCTGAGCAATACATCTGGCATTCACATACGTAAAGATAAAGATCTCCCTATACACGCACGCGTGTCCACATGCGCATACACGCGCGCGCGCACACACACACACGCGCGCGCGCGCGCGCATACAAACACACATTCTCTCTCTCTCTCTCTCTCTCTCTCT
>Ga0157364_1003954_pt1 | contig 14604 bp, 7 predicted proteins | sample AttsexASBM2_FD_111476 | JGI IMG/M metagenome (GOLD analysis project Ga0157364, IMG submission 111476) | Fungus gardens microbial communities from leaf cutter ant in Ribeirão Preto, State of São Paulo, Brazil - Atta sexdens ASBM2 | ecosystem: Host-associated > Fungi > Mycelium > Unclassified ... | reverse complement strand
CTCGCCGCATAGAGAAGTGAATTATGCTTTAAATACGATTGTAAATATAGTACGTTTATTCGTGGGTAATTTGATAAATCAGTGACTTTTTAAAAGAAGATTTTTTTCATGTTAAAAAATAAATCAAATTTTAATTTAAAAATAGAAGTTATTGATTTATCAAACTGTCCTAGTATTAATATCTCCTAATAATTCTCTTTCTGAGTACTCATTCTGTGCGGCTAAACGAAAAATACGATTTTATGTATTTTCATTTAGAACTTACAGATGAAATCTGAAGAGCCCTGCATGTCACGATGGTTTCCGTGCGAATTGTGAAGAGATCGAAACGAATGAATGAGATCCACATTGTTGGTGGATTCGCTTAAGCCATGATTCACGTAACCCTGCCTGCTGTCCGAACTGCTACCGTCTTTCATTCTGAAAACGTAAAATATCAATTAATGCGAGATTCAGTCAATAACAATAAAGATCAACATTTTTTGTTTGCAAACGTTATTTAGAATGAAATAATGTACGTGTTTGTAAGAAGATAAAAAAAGATATAAATAAAGAAACGGAAAAAATAAAATATTTATTCATAAAAGAAGAAATCTTTCATGTTTTGAAAGAATTAACAATATCACGGGCTTTCGATAGCGATTAGATTAATCGTAACATGTGACAATCGTGATCTCCATACTTTGATCGTTAGTTAAGACGATTGGTGATGATATTTACGAGTGAAGACACTACAAGTCTATTAAACTTGACCGTGAACCAAGTATTAATTGCAGTCAAGGCGATATTGTCACGAGGATGTCTTTAACTTACCCTACCTCGTCCATTATAGGAAAAATACATTATGAAAATATTACTATCTATCTATCTATCTATATATATATATATTATGATATATATATATATATATATATATATATCATAAATAAGATGATTAGATTCGACTTGATCCGCGGCACTCGCCCCGACATTTGTGAAGCAAAGTCTGTCACTATAGACTATAACCGCAATAACAGATCAGTGAATTTATCGTGAATAAACGAAAGCGACGCGACGATTGTTTTTATCCAAACAAAAAGCAGATTAACGAAGAAGAAATTAAAAGTTTATAATTATATATATATGTATTTATAATTATATAGAATTTATATTATTAATTCATTATTAATTCAGTTTAATATATAATTATAAATATATCAATTCAGTTCATCAAAATTCAGTCGATAAAATCATGCGCATCTGTTAAACAAATTCGACATTTGTAAAGAATTTTATCTGAGTAATGTCTATTTTTATGAATGTGGATTATTAATCTCGGTTCAACTTCATAGCTTTTTTTACAAAATGTTTTTGAATCTTTCTGTGATTTATTTAACAAATCTCTATGTACATTTAATCTCTTAATTTCTTTTCTATTTTAATTTTAATTTAGCTAAAGATGATTAATTATAAGTGAAGTCGCAACGTACCTAAGTTGTTTAATTTTGTAAAAGAAAACTAGTTTTGATCTTTGTGCTTAATTAATTTATGCTTAATTAAACTAGTTTCCGATTTGCGGCCCAATTATTTATTTATCATGTGTGACCTTTCTTTTATTTCGTTCGATTCAAATTCTACTCTATATCTTTTCCTAATTTTTAGAACTAATAAACAAATTAATTTTAATCTCATTACATTGATAGAAACAGGCATAAACATCTTTTTTCTTGTTGTGGGATTGCCGATCCTTTTTCATTAAAAGTGTCATCGAGCGAATGCAGCCCCCGAATGCAGGCCGGCTGCGTTACGTGAGCGCGGTTATCGTAATAACTTTAAGTGTCTCCATTTTATGTAAGACACTCGGTTTCATAACTTTTAAATCTTGTACCCCCGGATCGATATTGCTTGGTGATCGCGAGTGGTGCATTCGCGCGTGTATTTCGCATGGGAATATCGCACATGCTTCTTCTTTTTATTGAAATTAAAGGAAAAACTTTCGTTCATTTTAGAATAATTAGATTAGTGGGGAAATTACAATTCTGTAATTTATGTGTTCAATATTGAGAGCCACGGATTTTCCGAAACGATCTTGGCCCGTTTGTTCAATTTTTTTTCAAGCGCTTCAAATTAATTCTAATTTTTAGATATAATTTAGATTCTGTTTATGATGCCTATTTCAGTGTAGACTAATTTTAATGTCGGTTCAACTTGCTCTTCATCTTCTTTGAATTCTTAGGACTAGAAAAAGATAAAGAGTTTGTAAAGTTAATCTATATATTAATATGTGAGCTACAAATGTATACACTTGTAGAAACGGGCATTAAAGAAGATTTTTTTTTTCTTTGACAGGTAATGTTTGTGATAATCCGCGTAATAATCATCGTTTGAAAGATATGCTCCGATACAACGTACGCATTATGTAAGCGCGAAGCACGCAAGCATAATTTTACATTAATCATTACAATTAGCCAAACAATTACAATAAATACAAACAGGTCAACTAGGTGATTAATTTTGTTGACATACTTTTCCGTTCGATTCATTGATTCTGAAATGGATGATCCCAGAATTAACATTGCAGTTTTTATTTTTGCAACTCATTCGCATTTATAACGTCACTAACTTGATCGCAATCACGCACAAAATTTGCTTAATTAAGTTTTATTTGAATAACGCTTCTCTTTTTGTGCACTTTTTATGCTTTATGCGTTACACAATGAACATCATTACACAATGAACATCATTAATCAAATAATTATAGTGTTTGATACACAATGAATATAATATGATATGAGAGCGATGTAGAATAATATTTTTGTTTAGAAAGGCGTGACTGTTTTATTGAGATAATTTTAATGTTAAATTCTACAATTAATCAAGAGTTAATTAAAAATTCTATACACTTTGTGCATATTTAAGATCCAAGTTTCGTGCGTATTTAAATTTAGTTCTAAGAGTCGCGCTTATCTTTTTTGTTTCTAATTATATAACAATGCTGCGACGAAGACGACGAGATTTTCTTAATAAATTTATTAAAACAGAAACAAAATAAGAGCTTTTTTTATCACAGTTTAAGATTGAGCTTCTGTCGAATATCTTCTTTATTGCACACGATTTTACGAATAAATAAAACTTATCGTTTCAGCGATGTTCGTTCGAGGAGAGGGTGTTCAAAGGTACGTGTCCGAATGTAAACTGAAATAAAACATGTCGTCTTATAAGTGTGACACGTCGACGAACGCGGTCGGTGTTTGGTAGAACTGGTGTAATTCACTGTTAGAAGTCACAATTACTACAAGTGGATTCGATTGACTGGCGTCATTTCGTCTGATTGTTTCGCCAATATCACGATGTTTGCTTACACAAATGAAAGCAAAATGAAAATGGAAAGGGAAAAAGTTTATTCCGTGATTGTGCAATAGCTGCGACGTACACGCATGTTTCATTTCGATGACAATTTCGACAAATTCCTTGTTTCCTTATTGCATGGATATGAAGAAAAGACGAAGAAAAGTGATGATCTGTTTAAATATCATAAATATTGAGCAATAAGTCAGATAATCTTGTAATTTCCTCATTTCCGTGCTGATTGTACACATAGTTTGTCCGAGATTTGTGAGTCACGCACATAATACATGTTTTAATAAACATCAGCATGGTTAGAAGTTTTAAGAAGAAATAAATGTAAATTAGTATACCTGCTCGTGTGTTAATTATGTTGAATCATCTAATGAGAATGGAATAAAACAAAATCATCGCATGCATGCAATACAATTTAAAAGATTTCAAGAGTTAATGATATTAACAATGTTACAGTTATTTGTAGCAAAGTATAATGATATGTAATAATAATAATATCTATTTATTATAAGTTATATTCATTTAATAATAAAAAATCAAAATTAGAATATATTTTAACTTTTTTCGTGCGAATTATTTTATTAGAACTTCAAATGAGAATTTATTTTATTCTTTTTCAAATTATTTTATAAATAATGGAATTAAAATTATTAATTGATTTATAGATTTTAAATCGTTAAATTTATGAAAAATTTATTCTGTGTCAGTTACATTTTGATAGATCTTTTCTAAAGAAATCGTATTTCTGAATTGTAATCTGAATTGTAATTGTAATTTTAAACAATATTTTTCAATTAAAAAATTTCTAAGATAAAAACAACAATATTTATAAGAGATATTGTAAATGTGAAAATTTTTTGCGTAAAACAATTAATATTGCGATCACATGCACGTATAATTGTTTCACTTACATATCTGTCACGTGCATTCTATACAACTGGAAGATGATTAATGATTTCGAGCGTTGTCGATCGAAACAAAAAAGAGAAGAAAAAACAATGTTGCATCAAAACTAGTTTTCTTATCGTATCAATAATTCATTTTCGTTTCAAATTTCCACGTATTAATCATTTAGATATTAATAAGGACACTTATGCAAAAATTTTCTAATATGTAACTACCGATATGTGACTGCGTAAAAAAGTGATAATTATACAGTTAAAAAATTGACAGAAAAATGACGTCATTTAAAATAGAAAGTTTTTTCTTTGTTTCGAGCTCTTTTCTGACAAGTTTTGAGTTTAATAACAATCGATGTTATCGAATCTCTAAAAAAACTTATATGCAATAATATATTTTAAATTCAGTTGATACTTTAAATAATATTTTATTCTATTTTGTATGCGTGCATATGTCACATTTTTAATGAACACAATCTATGGATTATATTATCGCGATATTTATCAATAAATATCGTAAAATATGTATGTGTATAGTGTCAAATGCAATTCAGTGTACCAACTTCACGTGTTCAAGCTTGTTTTATAAACGTGCACCTTGATAAGCTCGACGGTTTCCCGAATGCATATACACATAGATCTTGTTGCATTAATAAGCATTAGTCTTTGAATCGACTCAGTTGCAAGTGAAAAGATTGTCAATTGATAAACGCGCAATGTTAAACGTGTCCGCTTATCGCTTTGACAATGATACTCTCTGGCGTCAAGGTCTAAGTCGTAGTCATCGAACATAATTAGAGTACATAATTACATGTTAATCTAATTATATGCTACACCAAAAACTCAGATAAACCACAGGATGGATTAATGTCAGTTTGTGCAAATCGATGGAAAATTGATCGTTATCATACGCGCAGCGTAGACACGCGAGTTCTCAGTATTCTTTGGATTATTAAAAACAAAATCACGTGGAAGTATCGTCTGAAATACAACACCTGAAAAAGATTTCATTAGGAAAACATAAGCGAGCCATTGTCGTAAATAGATAATTGTTAATGAGGTTGGTTGAAAAAAATTACTACGTATTGACTATCAAAGAGATACGAATGAAATGTGTTGGTACAGAAGTTTGGAACTGGAATTAGTTGGAAAATAAACGAGTGCCTTACAGTGTATTTAATTTATACTTAAACACATATACATACACATACAATAAACACATTTTCGTCTACATATAATCGTCACATAAGTTGTTGTAATCTGATAATTGATCCAATCGAACACTAATAGGGAAATATTATCAAAAGATGACTTAGCTTTTTTTTGTACACATATACAATTTTATTTTTTTTTTTTTCATAAGAAACGTCACGTTAGTAATTACTAAACGTTACTTATGAAAACTATTTTACGTTATGTTAAGCTATTTTTTACGTAGAATTTTAAGTGAAATTTTTATTTAAAATTTCAAAATTAAACAACATTAATAACCGTAATTTTATTTAGTCAATATTATAGTTATAATATAAGTCTGTAATTTATAATATAGATTTTTTTATAGTTATAATATAATGTAGTCTATTTCTCAAAATTATTATTTTAATGATAATTTCAATATTTTGTTTGAGTATATAATTTTATTTGAGTTAAATTTATCATCGTACGAAAGTCGTTCATATTTAAATTATATATTTTTATAAATTTTTATGACTTTATATAATAAAAAGATGTATAACTATTATTTATAATCTAATAAAATAGAAAGTATAGTTTTATATAAACTTATGCAAATCTAATCAATCTAAAAATAATATAAAACATTAAATATATATATTTGATATTTTGAACTTTTTTGTTTTAATTAGACTTATTAAATAATTAATGAAATATGCAAATAAATAATAAATGTAAATCATTTCTATATTTTTAAAACACAAAATCTTAATTCTTAAAATTTAATTCTTAAAATTAGTATTGGTCATCAAGATATTTAATTTAAAAAGAAAAAAAACTCGAATTTAATAATAAATTACAATCTTTAAGGATGTTTTTTTGCAAGAGTTTTTATTTCAATTTTTTAATAATTCTAGAAATAGACTAAAGCAAAGATGTAATAAAAATTACTCACTTAGATGTTTACTAAACACTCGGCTTAAAGAAGATCCGTTTCGATTTTCAACGTCTATCCTTTCAAGCAGAAGAAAAAGAGTCACAAAATAGTAAAGAATGTGTCAGTTCTTTTTCTCGAGAAAAGAAATTTCACGTTTCAATTTCAAGAATTTTCCTCTCTGCTACTTCGAAGCATCACAGTCACACGGATCGAATCCCATTAAGGTTCTCGTCGACATTCGTCAGTGAGAAAAAGCGAACATTCGTCGCGGATTTGCTCCTGCGAATTTTCCGGAAAAGTGGTTGGTCCTCTCTTCACAGCGTTTCGTTCTCCAGTTAGTTTCTAGATGCTAAAGAGGAAATGTTGAAACAAAACGCGAAAATAAGAAAAACCGCTTTTAAAAAGTAATATTTACAAATTATAATACATGTATGTAAGTATTTATATACGTCGAGTATATAAGATTTCGGACTGGTTTTCACGGCGCAATGGTTAAACTGAGTTCCCGACGACACTCGGCCGGCCATTTAAACGCGCGGGGCAAACTCCCTCTCTCTCCTCGGTGACTTCAGCCTCCCCCGCGACGACGTCGTGAAGAACACTAATCGTCACGTGGTGACTCGAGCCCGGCTGCCGGGAATTCGATTAGATCACGCGCTATCGGTGTAATGCCCTCCGTCGGGAGAATTTTCTAGCATATAAAACCGTGCCATTCGCTTGTGTGTGAGTATCAGTTAAGAAATCTTCCGATCACCCCGTTAAATCTTGCTGATATCTTAGAGGTCGGGACGTCTTAATTGATCAGACAGTCTATTATAGTCTCCGCTCACGAGTCACGAGGTCCGCGATAGGTGAATAGGTCGATATTTATGTTGACACGATAAAGTAACGGAGTGGCTTCACGAGGAAAATTAATGACCGATGCTTTAATTTAAAATATTGCATGTTGCGATAAGATTTCCGAGGATAGTAAGCCTTTACTTCCGACCTACAGCAAGAGATTTGCGCCCCTCCCGTAATTTAATTGTTATAAAGTGTTGATGCAGTTTATCGTCCGTATTTTTCTTTATTGCAAAGATGAGACGCTATAATCTTTGTGATAAATGAATATTTGGGAGTCAATTTAATTTTGAAAATCATTGACGCTATTTATTTATTAAGAGCTTAGTATTAATTGGACTCCTTTAGATTTGTGAACATTGCGGTGTACATCAAATTTTATTCGTTAAAATTATTTAATTTTTCACGATCATCATTTAAGACTAGATAATAATGTACATGTTGGAAAAACAATCAAAATTTTGAAAAAAAAATTAATTTTTTACTATAAATTATTCATTAAAATGCCCTTTAATTAAAAAAAAGAAATAAAAGACTCAGATAAAGATATCTAAAGGTTAATAAAACGAAATGTGATATTGTTGTATCTATGTTAATTTTTGTTTTTTCAAACTTTCTTTCAACAAATTTCATCTGATTTAAATAAAAAAAGTGCATTAATATTCTCTCTCTTTTCTAAGGTATTCGTGGCTGCTCAATGTAACTTGCAATAATTAAAACAAAAATTTGTTATGAAAATGTATTATTGAGAAAAAAATCTCGAAAAATAGCTTGAAGGTAATTAAATGATTGTTATAAAATTGCACAGAATAATCTTCTTCTTAGATTCCTAGATTCTTGTTTTCTTAGTTTTAATATCCTCACTTCATACCTGCATTAGTCGACGATAACAATCGTAATTTTATATTCTCTGTCGTTAAACCGATCAAGCGAAAATATGTTTGTTTAAGAAATTCTCATCGTGGAGATATGAAAAAAGCGAAAACTTTTGTGCATATTTTTTACTATATTTGTCATATACATGTTCGAAAGAGTATGTATTCATTTTTCACTTTATCTAAAAAAATAAATCATTATTTTATATTGAATATTAAGATGATTTGTATATTGTATATTGTCTATAAGAAATCTAAACTTGAATAAAGATTCCTCAACTAATGTGCACTAATACTTTACAATTTCCAATAGATAAAGATCTAATAATAGCTATAAATGTCAACATTGAAAGACAATGGAATGCATTTACATTGTTGCATATTTAAAATACTGGATAAAGAAATGGATCAACTTTGGTTATACATATTATATATCTTTTTTGGAGAAAGAGAATTTTAATAATTATGAGAAATAAAATATTTTATAAATATATATTACTTTATAAATATATAATATTTTATAATATTTATCGAAGCTAAACATCAATACTCTGATAAGGCATTTTTATCTCTTTAGCCATTAAATTTTAGCCATTTCACGGATAATTACAATAACAATTAAATTAAATAGATATTGTCAATACATTTATGCACGTGAGATGTAATACATTTCGTAAATAGTTCTTGATAAAATTAATTGATAAAACTAGTTGCAAACAAAATGTTAAATGACTAAATATGCACTAACATTCTCGTGCCTTCTGTGACGAGGGATTTTTCAAGCAAAATATTTTCGTCTCTTCGGATTCAGTAATATTTAATACAGGAAGAATGATGCGCTTGATTGCTCGTCGATTAACACGATAATGAAATGAGATATAAGATGAATAAAAAAGATTCGAATCATCGAACAGTTATGCAAAAATGATTAAATTAATTATTAAAATAATTTTAATTATATTTTTTTAATTTATATTATTTTCTTTCAACAATATTTTGTGTAATTTAAGTATAACATATAATTTATTTCATATAATTTATTATTTATATTTTTATAATATTTATTGTATATATATTGTATATTGTAATATAATAAAATTTTTATTTTTTTATATCACTTACAACTAATTAAATTTAAAGTTTTTAAACAACTGTAAAATCTTATTCTACATTAGACTATATAAAATGTATTTTCTGATGTTTTATATTTTCTTTTTTATTAAACGTGTAAATTAATCATTTTTGCACAGTATCTTCTGAATATCAGAAATATTTCAAATTGAGAATAATATTGTTTGCGATGTATTGTTACAATAAAATATTTAATTGTTCTGTTAACTTTTTTCGTATCCCTAATCAATTATCATAAATATCGATGCTCCAAATTAATTCACAGAACCATATCAATGAGCCTTAGTTCTGTGAATTAACTCTCATTGTATACGTACTTAACATTTGGATTGTTGATATTAAATTAAATTATCATTTATAAATTGTCATTTTTATTATTATTATAATTTATATGACAACTTGTTGATTTGTGACGTCACATCGAAAGAAGTCGCAACAAGTTTTTCTGTAAATAATTTGACGTATGAGCCGCGGAAAAAACTTGTACCGGTATGAATCGGTGACGTTCGGTTTTCGCCATCACATTTACCATATAAAAAATTTTCTCTGACTTGTAAAATGTTTAAGAGATATTTGAAACGATTTTCACTTGAAAATATGTTAAAGCATTGTATTGCATTGCAGAGTTCATATAAACAATGCATGCGAATATCATATTCTATTATTTAAAATATTCTACATTATTTTTCTAAATTATTTTATGTGTATAAAAATGATTAGAGAAAACTGAAATTATAACCGCAATAGAAAATCACTAATCAAATAAGTAATACAAAAAAATCGTTACCTAAAACTGATTATATTGCATCTGTAATCAAATTTATTGCTAAAGTAGAATTAATGAATTCAATATTATCATAATCGTCAATATCTAATAAAAATATGTCAATATCTGATATAATCTGCTAAATGACTGCTGAATGATGACTGAAAAATTTCAAAGCTTATGTATTCTTAATAACTATTTTTGTTGAGAAAGTAAAATAGAAATAAATAAAGCATTGCATGAAAAAATGTCTAATTAAATATGATAAATATAATAAATTTTAAGAGTATAAAATTGAGAACCACTGCGTCAAGTGTAAGTTCAATTGCCTTAAATAAATACATTGCATTATGCAATTATATGAATGTGCCATGAAATCTCGTGACTGGTCCCAGTCACGGGACAGACATTACTTTCCGCACTTCGCGCCAGCAATAAGATTTCAAGGTAATCTCGTTGTTTTGCGGCATTTTAATCGGTCACGTGTTTTCAGTTGATCTACCAATTTGATAACACGCTGGTGCCAAAGAGCTTTGCGGTTCGACAATAAATCCATATTGAATCGACTCATGTAGAGATATGAGAACGTTAGACGTTATGGATATCAAATAATACATCAATTTCCATGGATATCTTCTTTCGACTTTTTCATTTATTTCTCATATTTTTCAATATAAATTCTCTATCATTACATAAAAATATGTAATATTTTAGCTTAGTTTTATTTTTCAAATTTTCGAAGAAAACAAAAAGAGCTAGAAAAAAAAGAGAAAGAAAAAATTAAAAATAGAGTAAATAATATTATTTACTAAAGAATTATAAAATATAAAAAAAAAAGTAATTTTCTAATATTTAAGGACTGTTAAGCTGAATCATTTTTATCACAACTTTACAACTTTCGACAGTAACTATAATTTTGGTAGTAATACTCTATTTTCAATACTAAATCTTTCTTTCTTGAAAAATTTCTTTCATAGCAATAAATAAAAATACTCTTATCTATCTGCAGCCTCGGTTTTAATATTTAAAAAAGCTTTGTTTTCGTTTCCTACATTTCTCTTGGTTTTTTAAGTAAGGAAAGACTGTTTTTCTCTAACTCTTTCTAAATGAATAAAACAGTATTACATATTGAAAATATTTTTCTCTCAATATAATCCATCATCCCACAAATTCGAATTAATTTACGCAATCAGTGACCTGTCGATCATTTTAATTAATCGAATTTTATAACGCACATAATACAGTTTAATAAAGTAGAAAAATTTAACTAGTGTCTAAGTGAAAGCACGTGCTACAAATTTTACACATAAACAGCGGTTAGACTGGAGTCGCCTTGGAATTTAATGCGTCATAATATATGATCTCACAAGAGGATAAATTTCAACAATAAGTTACGGGGGGGGGGGACATAATTATTATTGACGAATCAAACAGCAGCATTTATTCGCACTTTTCTATCCTGCAGCCTTTAAGAACAAGTACTTTTATCTCGCGAGATGTGGCTTTCGCGAGATCCTCTCTCGGGATTGATCTACTGAACTATCGAACTTCTATCTCGATCGGCACGTCGTCGAGATACTGCTTCTTAAAGTCAATATGCAACTCATGTTTTCTTGCAACATGCAAGTTTAACGTAATACAGTTTAGTAAGACGCGATAGCGAGACTTCATACATATTTGATAATTGCAACCTTGAATTTGAAATACTGATTTCTGTGGTATATGATATTCTCATTTTTACATGCTACAAGAACAACTTGTGACCGCAAGAGATTGCCCAATGTGACGCAAAAATCAACGTCATTGAATGAATTTTCCGGATGTAAAACAAAAGCTGCTATAAAAACGTGTGAACCATTGGCGTTCCGTTTGACTGTTTTTTCAGCTTCGCGATTGACTAATTAAGCGTTGCACCTAATTAACGTGTATTTTTATTATCTTACATCGTCCTCATTTTTAATAAACGTGTCAAGACGGAAATGCGAATCATTCGTTCGGCGGGAAATTCCCGCGGGAAATTACAACGTGTGAGAACTCAAAAACCGACAGGGACAATAAAGGAAGATAGTAATGATAGTGACTGAAGATATGACGCGTGTTATGGATCTAAGTTTATATATCAATTGCGAAAATTATCGTGTGAATGTCGAATCTTATTAATATTTTTTATATATAATAGCTTAATTCTATATAATTACGCAATGACGTATTTTAACTCCGTGTTCACTTTTAATTAACGCAAAATTATCGTCGCGCAAATAATCTTCCATCAAAATTTTTAACATCCGATTTGTACATGTTATTTTTGTGGAACATCACCTTTAGTTAGATATAAATATACTTCTTCTATAATTGATTATCGTTTTAGTGAAAATGTCATCGTGCAAATAAATTCTCATTAACATATTCGATATGTAATAAACTGTAGATACATGTTTGTGCAAAGTATCAGTTTATAGACTTTTTTTACAATTTTCAATCGAAACTAATTGACAGTTGAACGGTCAGTAGTTTTAATAATAAATTTGCATTACATCAGATATCCAGGATAATTATTCACGTGATCGAACATTAATTATTAATAGTTTTAAGTCCCCCCCAATATCACAATAATTGATTGTATAAATCAATTTTACGTGGAATATCAATAATTTTTCTCGTTCCATGAAATGAGGAAAATTTAATAAAAGTGGATTTTTATTGCCGAATTAATACCGAAAGATATAACGATATTATGTAAAGTCTTTGGAATGTATTTATATACTTTATGCAAGAAATGCGAAGATGTAAAGCGTTGAACAATAATAATCACAGTAATGATCGGTCAGAAATTGTTAATGCTTTTTTTCACAGCATGATCACGTTAAAATCACATCCTTAATTATTTAAAAAACTATCAAATTCTATATTAACATAAGTGATTTATTTATTCTTTTTTTAAAGATTACACCTGGCAAATAATAAAATAAAAAGCGATACTAAAACAATGAACAATAAAAATATATTATGAATGTGTGTATTGCGACAAATAAAGAATATTTGGTCAATAAAATATAATAATAAGTTCTAATATAATAATTAAATAATACATAAAGCGATTATTAAATAATCTCGAGTTTATATTAAAAATCTACAATATATAATTATTATAAAGAAATCTAATTATTAAAAATAATTACTATAAAAACATTATTTTATTTTTTTCAAAATTCCTCCAGCATTAATAATATAAGATCGAGTGGCACATTATCGACTAAAACCATTTATGAAGAAGTTATTTTGATATGATTTTTTAAAATAAATTGTCATGGATTTTTGTACTTATATTTGGAAAGTTCGAAGATAAAAATTTCAAAAGTTAAATTAAAAAAGCGCGGTTAACTGATCGAGTAACATATTACTCCCGAATCGAAAATAAAGATTGCCGCTAAAAATTTTTCAAATATGAAATAAATGGATAAAATCTCGCTTTTATCTGATTGACTAATAGACAACTCGTATTGACCTCGAATTGAAATTATCGAAAGCACATGACAAATTCCCCGAAAGCTAAATAGAAGCACTGTCAATAAAGAAAAAATATCACATGACAAATTCTTCGAAAATTATACATTGAAATAGGAGCGTTATATTATACTGGAGAGAAAAACAATTTTGATTATTAATACAATTTTTCATATATAATCATTGCAGTTAAAATAAAATTAATTTCATTTTATATATATTTAATCGTCGATACAAATGAGTAACATGGGAATACAAAAGAATGTGAATAAAATGATATAATGGTACTTACATATAAAAATTTTTAATGAATTTGTGAAACTCTCGCATTCTTAAGAAAACCAATTTAAAAAAGATCATTTTAGCTCGAAACTTACCTGGTAAAACTTGAGTTATCATAAAGTTGGGCCAGTTCAACACGATGCGTTATTCCAGAAATTTGATTTCGGACATTTCGTTAGAAGAAACAGTTTGAAATAAGATGCATTTACCTGGAAATTCTACTATGTACACAGCGGGCATTCAACTTTTCGATCAGATACGAAACTGTTCACTCTCGATCATACCGACAACTGATGTTTGTTTACAATTTATATTGTAACATCGTACTTATACCTACCTTATATACCTGTTTTATGTGCTTAATCCCCGACTAGTTGTGTTAATATAACAGAATAAAGTAACTTCTTAGCTTAAAAAAATCACTTTCTCTATTTTCACTCTTAATATTATATTATGCAAACCCGAATTCTCATAAATCGCATAGGAGCGCATAAGATGAAAATGTGAACCTTTGAATTTATTCAGTACTGCAATCGCTTATTGAGCTCAGTGAGTTCTTGCATTTGATTAGCATATTCCGTTAGATCTAAAAATATAAACCAAACAGATGCAAGAGCACTCAGTGAGTAATTGTAGTACTTAATGTACCCATTGAAACAAATAAGTTGTCATGATAGAATGAATTTAAAAATCACAAAGAGACGAAATATTTCAATTCTTTACCATGTCTAATAATGGTTAAAATATTCGCGTTGTTTTAATTCTATAATTGTTGTCAGTTGAAATTATTTTAATAATAAAATAATTAAAAAATTAAATATTTTAATTACATTTAAATAAATCGCCAAAAATTTAGAT
>Ga0157364_1003953_pt1 | contig 14606 bp, 17 predicted proteins | sample AttsexASBM2_FD_111476 | JGI IMG/M metagenome (GOLD analysis project Ga0157364, IMG submission 111476) | Fungus gardens microbial communities from leaf cutter ant in Ribeirão Preto, State of São Paulo, Brazil - Atta sexdens ASBM2 | ecosystem: Host-associated > Fungi > Mycelium > Unclassified ... | reverse complement strand
GTAACCGTACGATTATTACTGATAAAGACAGCTTAAGCATATTAAATAACTAAATACACTAACTCGTTTTAGTGCTAAGACTTATCGATAAAACTGGTTAACCATAAGATGGGCAACGATATGGTAAGTTGGCAGTGAAAAGGATGAGAAGCGCTGGCTTTTACGCTAAACTAGCCCTTTTCACCTATCTATAACGCGGAATTCTATCAACGCTATGGCAGTTACAACCTTATTTAAAGAGTTTCAATTCGAAGCGGCGCATTTCCTCCCACACGTCCCCGAAGGGCACAAATGTGGACGTTTGCACGGACACTCTTTCCTTGTTCGTCTTGAGATTACTGGTGAAGTTGACGCCCACACCGGATGGGTCATGGATTTTGCTGAATTAAAAGCCGCTTTCAAACCTCTTTATGAAAGATTAGATCACCATTATTTGAATGACATTGACGGATTAGAGAACCCGACCAGCGAAGTGCTAGCAGTCTGGATTTGGCAACAAATGAAACCCAAACTGCCGTTACTCAGCGCAGTGATGATTAAAGAAACCTGCACGGCCGGCTGTACCTATCGCGGAGAGTAACCGTTAAGCGATATTGAGATATTTATGCGTCTGCATTGAAAAACGCCAGTTTCTCGCGATGCAGGTCGCAATGCACAGTTCTGTCGCAGCCTTCTTACAGCTAATTGGCTGCAGAGCAATGATACGTTCTGTAGAAGGTGGGACTTGGCTGAGCAGAAGATCCAGCGCGTCAATATCGCGCTGACGTCCCACTGGATGCTTCACCTCATTCGCCCTAAGCAAAGCACTGTTCAACACATCGTAGCCACCACGCATATTAACTTTTGGCGAGACGGTCACCCAAGTTGCCGATGAACAACGGATAGGATGTGTGCCACTGGTTTCGATTTGGCACTGGAAACCCAGTTGTTCGAATTGCTCAGTTAAGTGTGTCAAATCGTAGAGGGCAGGTTCCCCACCGGTAATAACAATATGTTTCGCGGTCCAGCCTTTCTCAGCAATAACGGCTGAGAGCTGTTCGACACTGGCATCTGCCCACGCTTCACTTTCAGCAGCTTTGTGCACAATATTGGTAAGTGGCTGCTGTTGGTCAGCATACTTTTCCCAAGTATGTTTCGTATCGCACCAGCTGCAGCCCACGGGGCAACCTTGAAGACGAATGAAAATAGCCGGTGCGCCAGTGTAAAATCCTTCCCCTTGTAAGGTTTGGAACATTTCATTAATTGGGTAAAGCATGGACACTCAATTTTAGCTCGAAAAACACTATTATCGCAGAAGTTACCTAATTTATCATGTCCCAATTATGCTTAATGAGTAAAGTTACCGATTTCATCGCTCAGATAACCTTTGATTAAATTGACCACATCATTACGATTAACTGCCGTCGCAGCATTCCCTTTGCCAGTACAGTTATCCTGCCAATTATTTACGCGTACCTTGGAATTGGTCGTTGACACATAATAGATATCCACCCGTTTAGTATTGGTTTCTGCTCTATCCAACATACCACTTTTGATCTTATCGCAAAGTTTATACTGTTTTAGGTAACGTTCTGTCACTTTCTTTGGTGCTGAGCTGTCATCACCGTCTGACATTACAACAAACACTTTTCGAGGATTACGACCTTTCATCATAACTGGGACTGAACGTACTAATCCAGAGGCGGTTGCAGTGTAACCTTGTGCATTCATATTTTGGAATTCATCGAGTTCTTTAATGTTATTGGTGAGCTCAATTAACCAAGAGTACGGTTTGGCACTCGCTAGATCGCCCTTAGCTCCCCACCAACCAGCGTTATGGCACATTTTACCAAAAGGTCGATAATTGAATGTCTCCATCCCTGTCCATAGCATTGGAAAGGTGATGATTGCTTCGTCGCTGAACATTTTATTTAGCGTTGCTTCGTAGTCTATAGCATCGTCGTGTTCCACTGTCAGTGTTGATAGTTGCTTGCTTTTAATCTTTACTGCCTTAGTATATTCATCAGTAATGATTTTTCGTGAACGTTGCGTAAAGATATCGTCTAAATAAATTTTGCTACCATCAAGATCTGTCCCTACGAAACGATTATCGAAACATGTATACTTCTCTTGACCAGTGGATGAGCCGAAAGAAGCATTTTCACGGCACCAATTTCGTTGGACTTGATTAAGACTCATAGTGGGTTTCGATTTAGCGAGGTTACCGGTGTAATATTTATAACGATAGTTATCCATATGATAGAGCTGCTCATTTAAATTTTTATAATTTTTAGCGAAGGCTTTATCTCCCCAAAAATCGTAATTTATCGCCCACTCTTTTTTGGGGACAAAAAGCATACTGCAACCGGCTTTCGCCCCCCCACGCTGGTTGGTTTCAGGATATTTAACCGCGACCCCAGTACTGAAAGGTACCATAGCTACTTTCGAGTGAGAATTACTGCTCAAAATAAAACTGGTTAAATCTTTAAACATTCCTTTTAATAAGCGTAAGCCGGCTCCTTGCTGAGAGGCCGAAAAATCAATAACAAATACTATATCTACTGCTTGTGACATTTTCTTTTTAACACTAATGTCTGAAGACACGATTGAAAAATTTTTATCCTCCCCACTCAATAAGCGATCATAAAAGGGAAAAGGTAGCTCTATCTCAATAGATGGACGATAGGTCATCATCAATGAATTTTCATTTAAATCGTTTTCAACCGTGGAATAATTGACCGTGACAAGCGGGAGTTTAGTCGCTTCAGGAAAAAATTCTTTTACGTAATCGACTAATGTTTTTCGCACTTCTGTCGAAAGCTCTTGATTGTTGGCAACTTCGCTAGTTGCAGAGATCATCAAACCTATCTCTGCCGAGACGTCACCAACTTTTGCCTTAGCCATAAACATTTTTAAAGAATTAAATACAAAAGCCATTAAAATCATTAGCAGAGGCAACAGCACAGCAAATGAGATTAGTACTCCACCATGTTCATGTTTCATCCTGGAAACGAAACGTACTACATAGCTTGTAAGCATTTTCTAATCTCCCTACTTGAAGTAATTACCTGCTGTGAGTTTTTATGCTGAGATATATAAATTACAGTAGGCAATGTTTTCGGTTTTAATTTCCTGACCCAGATCCCTTGGCTATCATTGATAATAGGTACAATATAAGTATTGGGGATAAACGTATTACTGATATCGATAAAAGTGACCTTAGCGTTATCCTGTAGAATTTTACTAAAGTAATACTCCTCAGTGAACTGATGAAATATCTTCAATTGCTCAGGCACAGAACTATCGATAAAAACGTAACATTCGTTACTGTGGCGAACTGCTGCATACACCACTGATGAAAATTGAGTTAAAAACAGCAGTAGAAAAATACTTACCTTTAGCATCGCTACCTCGCTAAGAGTATAGTATGAGCACTAACGTGTTCAGGAAGAATATCTACACCTTTTAACAGATTATTAAGTGACCCCTTAGGCGTAGGGATAATTAACGAAACTTGGTATAGTGGTAGCCACCTTTTACGATTACTATAAGGTGAGAATTCCATTTTTTTATCAAGCGAACTGTTTGAAAGCTCTTTACATAACCCTGAACCATATTCAAGTTTCTGATGAAGATTGATCTTTTTTACCTCACTATCTGCGAAATGGATGGCTTCTACCCGTAAACAAAGTCCTTCATCGTAACGATGATAAGTTAGATTTTTCGCTAGTTCGTAAATTTTCTTAACATCATCATTTGAAAAAACATCATTTTTCGCATAAAGTTCATTCCTCTCCCTGAAAATCGAGGCAATAGAATAATTAACCCTTTCGACTTGGCTTTTCATGACTAACCAAGAACCATATTCAATAATCCCTACAGTTATAATTGATAGAAAAGAAAAAATAAATGCCGCCTCGACAATTATGCTGCCTTTATTATCAGAAAAGTATGAGTTAATTTTCAATTAATCTACCTCGATGACTCAAGCATATAAACAATTTTTCTAGTAAGTGAGCGGTCAAGTTTTAAAAAAAGAGATTCAGACCATTTCATATTATTGATTAACTTCAACGGTCTGTAGCGATAACTGACAGAATAAAGCGCTAGTTTTTTTGAATTGCTATAGCTAGCTGAACATTTATCTTTCAATATATCGTTAACATTGCCACAGAAACTTATATCAACATGTATAGCATCTGGATCGATAAACATTATCCAAAATGTATTCTGCTGGGAAAAATAGTCCTTGAAAATATTCTTATGGTCAACATTGGAGGATTCATATTTCGTATAGGCACTTCCTTTAGCTGCTTGAGATAAAGAATAATCCATAGCGACAATAACGAAATAGAACTTACATATTTCGAAAATAATAAACACGAAAGCAGCAAAAATAATATAAATAAATGAGAACTCTATCGATATCACACCACTATTACTAGTGATTTTATTCAAAAAACTCCTCATTGAATGACTCCAATCAAAACGTTTGAACATTAAAGAGATCTGTCGCTAAAAGATCCGGATGTTTACTGTAACCTCTTTTTTTAAGAATATCTTTAGCATAACGAAGGTCACCACTTTTAGCCAAAGAAAAAATTAAATTATGGTCTATTTGGCTATCTTGATAACCCCGTAAATATATTGGTAAAAGTAACTGAACAGCTTCGGTATATTTTTTCTGAATGATATAAATCATCGCCATATTATTGACAACATTTTCTTCTTGTTTGTAACCTACTCTTGCCAGAGTAAAGGAGTTGAGAGCTTTATCAAGATCACCCATCTGAGCTTGTATAACCCCCCGTAAATTTAATCCTTCTGAATTATTTCTATCTTTAGTTAATGCTATATCTACAAAACTTAAAGATTGTTTATATTTTCCTAACTGTGAAAGATTCTTAGCTTGTAATAGATAAACATCGGGAGATGCACCAGATGACAACAATGGCTTTAAGTAATACATTGAAGACCTGTAGTCTTGCGATTGATAATAATAATAGGCTAAATCATATCGGACTTTGGGGTTGTTATTTTTCTTAAGCTCCTCACGCTTTAACTTAATCAATCCGGTATAGTTTTTTACTTTTAATAAAATATTCTCATTATTTAGAGTCGTTTTATTGTTATCTTTACTATAATTGTTAGTACAGCCTGATAGAGATAATAGAAACATAAGAGTAAAAAGTGGATAGCGCCCTAAATTAACCATTTGAAAATATCCTCATAATCCCTGGTGCGGCAACGATAATAACAACCGGAAACATAAAGAAAAGAATTAGGGGAACACTCATCTTAGCTGATAAATTCCCAATATTTTCTTCTGTATTGAGTAGCTGAATTTCACGGATATCACGCGATAGATCCATCAATTGCTCATATAATGATGAGCCGTACTGTAAACTCTGCTCTAACATTGCACAAAATAGTCGGGTCTCGGTAGACGGTATTTCTTGACTAAAGTGATGTAATGCATGACTTAAACCACTCATTTCGGTTCTACGGACTAATCTCTGTATAAAAGGAACAAAGTCAGGATTGATGCCCGACATTTTGCTAGCAAGAAATTTAAAAGCTTGTTCTGGCGTCATCCCACACTGAATACTTACCGCTAGAAGATCGATCATCCAGGGTAATTCTGCAGTTAACTTCTTAACTTTTTTTCGTACATACATTGCACGGAGCATGCTGGGGAAAATGATTGTCACTACCATACTCAAAATGATAATAACAATATAGTCACTTTTCCCTAGGTCCCAAGACATTAACTTACTTACTAGTATACTTAGAACACTAAGACCTACCGCTAAAATGACTTTCACCATAAAGCTGCCATCTATACGTCGGTACAAGCTAAGGGTTTGACTATTTTGCTCAAGTACAGCTTCTGTATGCTGATGTTCTTTATGTTCTTGTAGCTTTAATTGCTGAACCTTCGCATCAATTAAAGTATAACTTTTCTTAATCGAAACCTCTCTGTATTTTTTGTTGATAAAAAATAATAATAATATCAAAGGAAACATAAATATTAGTAAGGAAAAAAATTTCATATTAAATTTTCCTCATCAAAAATTTAATAACCAACGCACCTAAGGCTACGCTTCCTAATAAATAATAAAGTAGAAAGTTACCTCTAGGATCATCAAAGATAAAATTAAAGTTATCTTCACTGATAAATTTCAATAAGATAAGAAATAAAAAAGGTATAGCCCCTGTTATTTTAGATGCCATACGCATTTCTGAAGTGAGCGTAAGCATCTTTTTTTCCATTGCAGTATTACTTGCTAAGGAACGTTGCAATTTTCCAAGCACTTCTCTGAGTCGTCCCCCGCTATTAATGTTTAATAATATTGCGACGATGAAAAAATAGTATTCTTTATAAGGGTAATGTTTCCACGAATCTAAAAAAACAACTTCTGGATTATCGCCAAAATTTAGCCTTCTTGTAATGATGCTAAATTCTTTAGCTAACTGATTATTATTATTTTTACTATAATCTTCCATTGCTTGTAAAAAGGTACGACCTGAAGAAATAGCACCATTAATTGAAGATATCGATTCGGTAAAATCTATCTCAAAAACTTTTTTCTTTTTCTTTAATAAAATCTTATACCATAGTATATAACTGATAGGCGTCAACGACAATAATATGGGTAAACTAGGGAAATTGAAAAAATTAACATTTATCACTTGAGCTATAAGTACAACGCCTAATGGTACTGTAATCCTTTTAACCAAATCATAAAGGCTATCCACGATAAAAATGTTTTTAATGCTCTCTACTTTATGGCTGATTATTTTTAGGATATTTTGAATTAATGATTCTTTATTTACTACAGTATAATCTTTACCGGCCAATGTCATCAATAAATTCTTTCGTTCTGTTCCGCTCGAAAAAATGTGCCTAGTCTGTTTTATTCTTAACAAAACCATCAGAATAAAAAAGAAGGACATAAGGATAAATATTAAGTATATATTTTTCATTCTATCATCCAAAAACCTGTTTTAGATAATTATCTTTTGAATGCATTTTAGCTCGAGAGTAAATATTTGACCGCGTAGATAAACCAGGTGTGAAAAAACTCCCCTGTACTTTACCATTCACTGAATCACTGATTTTAAAAGAAAATATGTCCTGCAGTACTATGATGTCGTTTTCTAACCCCATAATTTCTGTAATATGAGTAATTTTACGGGATCCATCGTGTAATCGGCTTGCTTGAATTAAAAGATTTACGGCAGAACTTATATTACGTCTTATCGCGTCTAAGGGGAGATTTAAGCCAGCCATCATTACCATATTCTCTAAGCGTGCGACTGCATCACGAGGTGAATTGGCATGTAGTGTTGTCATCGAACCGTCATGGCCCGTATTCATAGCTTGCAGCATCTCAAAGGTTTCTCCGCCCCGACACTCTCCTACAATGATTCTATCAGGGCGCATACGTAGCGTATTGATCATCAAATCACGCATGGTGACCTGACCACTACTTTCTACACCAGCCATTTTAGTTTCTAAACGCACAACGTGTTCCTGCTGTAGTTTCAATTCAGCGGCATCTTCCAAAGTGATGACACGTTCGTCGCTGTTAATGTGGCGCGATAACGCATTTAATAACGTTGTTTTTCCCGATCCAGTACCACCAGAAATGATAATATTTGCTTGGCAGCTCACTGCTATGGCTAGAAAGTTAGCCATTTGCTCATTCATCGCTCCCCAACTCACTAAATCTTTCAATGTGCGGGACACATTGCTGAATTTACGGATAGAAATAGAGGTACCATCAAGTGTAATGGGGTTAATCACAACATTTAAGCGACTACCATCACTCATCCGAGCATCAACTAATGGCTGAGACTCATCGATACGCCGCCCAACACGATTGACTAAGCGTTTGGCAATATCGGTTAATTGTTGGTTATCAATAAACCTTTTATTTGTTTTAACCAATTTTCCGCTACGCTCGACGAATATTTTTTCTGGACCGTTAACTAAAATATCGCTGACGGTTGGATCTTCCATTAATTCCCGTAATGGCCCTACCCCCAAAATTTCGTCCGCAATAGCCGCAGAAAGTAATTGAGTATTTTCTGAAGGCAAATATAGATTACGCTCAACACTAATGCGCTGAACAGTTTTCGATATTTCACGAATAAGTGCGGTTCGATCAGCGAGTAAATGTTCAATAGTATCGATATCTAACTCAGGGAGAACCAAAGTCCTTAGTTGTTTTGTAACGCCTTCAAATTTATCAATCATAGCGCGTTATCCTCGTTGGGCTATTTTTTTTAATGAATCAAATAAGCCTATTTTGGTTGGGGTTTGTTTTCTTTTCCCGAGTAGTAAATTACACATACTCTCCAAGTATTGAATATTTTTCCCATTGAAGTTTATCGGGAGTGAAGGGTCTCCCGATTTTATTAAATAAGGAATGGTAATATCGACTGACTTACCAATTAAACCGCTGATTTCTTGAGTATTCACTTCACCACTTATTTTTCCGTGATGGTTATTATGGCATATATAGAGTCTGCGCACTCCGTTATTACTGTTCATCAGGTGGTTGTTGGCTTCGATAATTTTCTTAGCCATTCTAGATGAAGAAATATCTCGATCACAAATTAATAGCAAACAATCCGTATGGGTGAGTACATTTTCAATATTTTCGTCAGATGCATTATATCCTGTAAAATCGAATATTACGCATTCATAATTATCATAAATATCATTATGATATTGCCAAGCCTGACTCTTTTCTTCGTAATATCCTGAAAGATTATTTTGTAATAGTGTCACCTCATTGGAAATGGCGACTTTGGATATCAAGTCAAGATTTTGAGTACCGTAAGCACCTTGAACAATAAGGGTTGGTGATTGTCTCTTTTTCGCTATAAATTCAGCTGCATAATAACTGAGCATTGATGCACCGACACCACCTTTACAGCCCATTATTGTAATGCGTATAGCATTGCCTAATTCGATTTTATCTTGAGACACTTTATACACCAAACTCCCTAACCGATTAATTTGGGTTGGATAGTAACAGTATTTTATCTCATTCTTCTCGAATTCCTCGGCTAGTAATAATGAGTCCTTATTACTGAAAGCAATTTTAGTTACATTTTTTGATAACTGGATATCGATTATTTCAATTGCATCTTTTGGTGATTCGAGATGCGATGCATCAAATACAATACAACCGATATTTGCAGTATCTTCAAATAACTCCAATTGCTCAATCGTTCCAAGAAAACGTTTTATTTCGCCAAATCCGCGTAAGGCTAACTGTTCGCATACCTTATCCATTTTAGTTGAATCGGGTGTTACGATAAGTATAGAGTGCTCTAAATCACTCTCCGCTTTACTATTTTCGGAAAAGAGTAGCATAGGTTATTCCTTTATGTTACTGACGGATTATTCCAGTACAAGCATCGCATCAGTATTGTCCTGAAGCGCACAACTTTCCTGTCCGATCCATTTACTCGAATTTTTCAAATTATACGGTTGGCAGTAGGTACGACTATTTAACGTTTTAAGAACTAGATTAACAGACTCTCGACTTTGATATTTATTGCTAATGTTTTGAGTGTAATGGGTGACTATATCTTTCCTATCAACGCCTTCTTTCACTAGAGAGTTAATAATAGCCTTTATAGGCTGATTCAAATCAGGATTTGCCCACTCTATTTCAATCACTCCTCCCATATACTGATAAAACGGTAATATTTTAGCTATAGTGATTTCCTGTTCAATATCGTTACGACTTGAAATGGTAAACCTATACTCGCCTGCTAAGCTTATCGCAGGTATACCTAATAAGAAAAAAATCGCCACTATGCTACGCAATAAATTAGCCATCAGTAGATAAAACCTCCCTGTTCAAGGAAATTGATGATTGTCTTTTTTGATGTTTGGTTTTCAGTACCTGCGATATTGAGATAGCGCTCTAACAAAGTACTTCTCTGCCAGTTTGGTAATGAAATTTGAGATGATGAAATAGGTCGAACCAGATTTACCGTCGCGACTACAACTAATTCTGTCCTCTCACGCTGAGAGGAGGTTGACCTAAAAAATGCACCCAGTACAGGGATGTCTCCAATAAAGGGGATCTTTTTTAATACTTCTTTTTCAGATTCGCTCAGCAATCCCGCCAAGACAAAGCTTTCGCCGTCAGCTAATTCTATGGTCGTCCTAGATTTACGAGATTTTATCGCGGGTAGCAATAATTCGTTGGTTTTACTAATATTATTACTATCAACGTTACTCACTTCTTGAGATAAGGTCAGTCTTACTTTCTGACTGTTCTCAACCTTGGCGGCTACTAACATTTTGATGCCGACTTCTTTATAGTCTACCGTACTGCCATTAGAAGAGCTGGTTAGGATAGGAATCTCTCCTCCCACAAGGAAATCCGCGGTTTCTCCCGATAACACAGATAAATTGGGTTCGGCAAGAACTCTAGCTACAGACTCATTACCTAACGCATTGATAACTGAAGTCAATTGATTCGCATTGAATTTTAATTTGTTTAATACAAAGCTCCCGACGTCCATAGCTTGGCCCCATTCAATACCGAGCGCATCGCTATAGCTTCTGTTTAACTCGACAATCGATATCTTGACATTGACTTGGTTAGCAAACGGTAAATTCATCTTATTTTGTAGTTTACGATAGGTATATTTATTCATATAGTCGATATTATCTGTTGAAAACTTATCGTTATTACCGGCACTGTCAAATGTTGTTTTAATCTCACTACGCTCTAAACCAAGTGCTTCACCTACAATTTGATAAATAGCATCTCGGCTCTCTTCGTCAGCTGCAGTACCAGTAAGTAAATAGCTATCACCTACTTTTTTTATTCCGATTGATGATCCTACAAATTGATCTTCAATTTGTTTTGTAAGCCTACCTATTAGTGGATCAACAGTAACCTTAATACTTCTTGTCATATCATTTTGTACAAGTAAAATTTCCCCCTCGCCGTTATCAACACCATATATGACAACTTCATCATCACTAATCATGTTATAGTTCACTACGTTTGAATCAGTAGTAAATACGGTATCAATGGAAGTATTACTTTTTATCGTCCTTGCCCCTCCCTTCGAGAGATATATCGTCTCCGCCTGCACCATCAAAGGAACAGCAAATAACATAAATAAAACTAATTTAAAAATGAAAAAATAAATATAGTTATTAGGTAGGTATTTTTTCATTATTTATTACCTTTACTATTTATAATATTAACTCTCGTAGTGTTTTTTTCTGAAGATTCTGCCGGGAAAACTATCATTTCAAACTCATTTTCAATTTGATAAATCTTCTTAAGATCAGCACGGGACAATTCAATATCAACATTATATTTTTCAATAAAATCATTTTCATTACTCCCCTCTGTGATTATTTTTTTACCTTTCATTACAGGAGTAAGTAATTTTTTATCTTTAAAGATTTTAACAATTTTTACAATGGATTGACCTCGAAATACTGTTGATTTATTATCGTGCTCTCGCCTCGGGGATTTGAATTTTATATAGACATCTACTGTTGATCCAGGCAATAAACCAATAATATTATTAATATATTTCTTGTTGAGTTCCAAAGTATATCGATAATGCGCATTCGAATAATGCTCTTCTGGTTTATCCTTGGTTAACAATGATTTTGTGAGCCTTGTTCCCTTGCGAACTGACTCTGTTAGATAAAAACCTTCCACTGTGTCGGGGTTATCTGGATTGGGAGATGTATCCATTAACTCTTCATTTTTCTCTTCATAGTCATTTTTAGTAATCAACTCCCCCGAAGCCATAATACGTTTTACTATAAAATAGGTCGCCTGTTGCCTTGATTGCTGCTGAGCATCATCTTTGGAATTGGCCTCTTCCGAATCAGAGAGATAGATTCCTACTGAACCTAATAAGAAGAAGACGATAGCTACTATAATAATCAGCCGTTGATTCACGTTAATCCCTAAATTATATAAATATTTTAAGTAAATACCCGCAAGTTATTGCCACACCATAAGGAAGCGTTTTTGAGAATTTTCCTCGAGTAAAATGATGCAAACAATAGATGACCAGTATCAGTGGTAAGCCTGAAACCGCAACTAGAAATATAAAATCTAAGAGTTCCCTAAGAGGGAATGTTAACCCTAATACAGCCAGTAATTTAACATCACCCGCTCCTATGCAATGGCTTAATACACAGACAGTCCCGATGCTTAAAATCACTATTGAGGATGATAGGTAGATTTGTTCTTTACCCATCAGAAAAAATAGTACATTAATTAATAATATCGAAATGACGCATTTATTTTCAATAATTCTATATCTTATGTCTGTATAACATGATCTAGCTAATAGTATAAATATTAATAGGGACATAATTCTTTACGATAAAGGAGTATTAACTCCTTTATCGACTTCCAATGATGTAACTTTAGAGATTAAATGATTCTAATTAACCGTACCTCTGATATTATTACTTAATACCTCAAATTTTTTAGTGATGACTGATATAAAAGATGATTCTCCACTACCGAAAACAGCCAATAACATTGCACTGATTGCAACAGCAATAACTGCATATTCGATTGCTGTTACTCCATCTTCCTTGCATAATTTTTCTTTTAACTGAGCAAATTTTTCAGTGACAATATTCTGACCATAAACGACACTATACAATAATGTGTTCTTCATTACTCTTCCTCATGTAAAGTCTTTATTTATAATTTTCTCTTAGTAAACCCCCTACACCACGGAGGCTTATGAAGCGATGCTACTTCATATCTACGTTTAATCAAGATACAGTTTGAGTTAAAAAAAATGTCAGCAATTCAAAACTACATGGGTAATATTTATAAGCTATCTTTTTGCCTCTTTAATATCAAATAAAATTAATTGATGCAAAACAATAGTTAAATGAGTAGTGAATACACTATAGAGAACTTCAGAAAAAATTATATACTTATAGTAAGTTAATATTATCGACAAGGATATCACGAGGATAAAATGGCAAGATCTAAGGGACTAGTAAAGGAAGAATTAATAAATAATATTATTTCAATGATTATTCATGGAACACTTAATGAAGGTGATTTTCTTCCATCAATTCGTAGTATGAGTACGTTTTATAATATTTCTCGTGGTACAGTACTGGTAGTCTATAAACATCTTGAGTCCATGGGGTATATTCAAGGAATCGAGAGAAGTGGCTATATCGTCGTTAAAAAAGCTTACTTAGGCACTTCAGACTATGAACTTCCGCTCAATCCCCCCACTGCTCAGATGATTTCTACTGACGAAGAAGAATCAACTCAACAGCATCTCACCAAACTATACCAACGAAAACCTTGTAAATTGCCTGCTCAATTTATAAAAAGGTGGGCCAGCAATTATGATAATTTTTTACAGCAGAACCCTTCATTCAACCTCTATAGCCTGCAACGGTTTCTCAAGCTTTCACGCGGCATCACGGTTGACGAAAAGTCATTGTTATTACTCTCTGGCTATCAAGAATCCCTTGGACTCATCGCTCTTTTTTTGCAAGAGCACCATAAGAAGAAAATTATTCTTGAAGATCCCTGCTCACCAAAAATTAAAGAGCTGTTCGCTCAATTTCAATTCGATATCATTTCTGTAGCGACTGATAGTGATGGGTTACTCGTTGATCAGCTTCCAGATATAACTGACGTCGCACTGCTCTGTATGCCAACCTTACAATATCCCACAGCAACTCGGTTAAGTGAAGATCGTAAACAGCGGCTTTATCGTTGGGCGGCTAAACGAAGAATTATCATCATCGAAGATGATAGCTATGCGATGCTGGGATTCGGTAAAAATATCTCTCCTCCCCTATATTTATGTCAAAAACAAACTCCTGTCATTTATTTAACGCAACTTATTGAAGTACTTGGTAGCACCTACAATTTGGCCATTATTACTCTCCCCCCCATGCTTGTGGAACCGTTTAGAAGATTAAATCAAGCCTTACACAGCAACTATCCACCTGCAAGCTTCTCAATTATTGATTACTTTTTGTCCTCATCGTATCTGATGAAGTATCTCACAACGCTAGTTGAAGAACGTCAGGCAAAAACACAGATAGCGAAGATAATTTGTACTGAGCGATTACCGACACACTCAATAAATTTTCAAGAAAATGGTGGCTTCTGCTCCTTTTCTCTAAGTAAATCAAATACCCCTAAAGAGTTTGTCAATACAGCCTTCTTTCCTATTACTCCGCAGTGGGTCGAAACAAGCGATGAGCGCTATTTTCTCTTTCCACATACATTAATGAGTTTATCTGAATTAGAAAAACTCAGCCGTCAACTCCTTCCTGCCTTGGCGACATGATGCAAAAAAAAAGCCCTCATTACTGAGGGCTTTATCACTTTATCAAGTCGTTAAGCGATTACGCTTGGCCTTTCACTTCTTTCAGGCCGTTAAATGTCGCTTTACCACCCAGAGCTTCTTCGATACGGATCAGCTGGTTGTATTTAGCAACACGGTCAGAACGGCTCATAGAACCGGTTTTGATTTGGCCTGCTGCGGTACCCACTGCTAAGTCTGCGATGGTTGCATCTTCAGTCTCGCCTGAACGGTGAGAGATGACTGCCGTG
>Ga0157364_1003952_pt1 | contig 14608 bp, 5 predicted proteins | sample AttsexASBM2_FD_111476 | JGI IMG/M metagenome (GOLD analysis project Ga0157364, IMG submission 111476) | Fungus gardens microbial communities from leaf cutter ant in Ribeirão Preto, State of São Paulo, Brazil - Atta sexdens ASBM2 | ecosystem: Host-associated > Fungi > Mycelium > Unclassified ... | reverse complement strand
TCACCTATTATTGATTTATTAAATAAGATATCAAATGAACACGTTTCATTATTTATCACAAAATCATGAAACGCGAAAAAGTGTATTATGTCTCATAAAGTCTAATTAAAGCCACTCTACTAGTAAATGCTAGTCTCAGCGTAAAGAGACAGTCGATCAGATTATGGGCTATACTTTAAGCATCGTCTAAGCAGTAATTTAGCTCCACCACTTTAAGTTTCATCAAGCAGAAGAAGTGTAATCAGATTTTAACTTGTGCATCTTACCTGCAGCTATAAGAGCCATTTAAAATTACGTTTTCTTTTCGACGAAAGAACACTGCTATAGTGGGTATTAATTAACGTGAGATAGGAAAAATAAATTCTGTTTTTATCATAATTTACTTGCCACTTTTCATAGCAGTGTTATTACTTATTCAATTAAATATTTGATAAACAAGATGAAGTTTATGAAATATTTATATATTTTCGAATCAAACATGTGTGGCATGAATTTTAATTTTACACATGCCTTGTACGAGCACGATTGTTATGATTACGTATTTATTTATAAAAATGCATTTATTTTTTTTATCCCTGAGATATAATACGCATATTTATCCTGCGTGCTATAGATATACGATCCTACATAATATTACATACATATTTGCGTACGTAATTGACTGCACGGAAATAGGAATGCACTTTCTCCATTTCTCTCCGCAAAATGTCAAAGTTTAATAAGTAGAATTCAATATAAGTTGAATTTAAAAGTTGAATGAGCTCCTAATGCCCATGATAGTTTTATTCTTATTCGGAAGAGAATACTTTCCATCCAATCAATCTTAAAGAGATTAACCTTTAGGAGAACTTTTTGCCGTTTCCTCGAGGTAATATCCGGTTAAGTCACCGCGGTTGTTAATTACAACGACTTTCAGTTATCAGTTTCTCAACATGCCATCAATTTCAGTCACGACATGTTTATCCCGATGCTAAAATATTTCATCAACAGAGTGATTCGGAAGTCTGCACTTTTTAATATCAAAGCTTTTTATCTACTAATAATATCTGTCATTTCCGCTCTGCTTCTGCATTAGTAGAAGATTAATTAATTGAAATATTTTATAATATAATTATAATTTCCTAGGTAGCACGTGTAAGTTTATATATATCTTTTATATGTTTCTTAAATCTATCTGATGTTTTGTAGCATATATACTTGACATATTGAATAATCAGTAAATTAAAAAAAGTAATAATCAATAAAGTTAAAGAAAAAAGAAAGTTTGAGCATATATCTAAAACACTGATATTTGTATAATAATTTCAATTTTCTAATACCATATTCATTGAATTTATGCACTAAAATACAGTTAGTTAGATCACACAGTTAGCTAGTTAGTTAGATCACAAGGTTAGCTAGGTTAGGGATCTCAGATTTCATTCACTGATTACCAGTGGCATATTTGGTATCAATGATTATCCACTGATTTAGAGAGGTATATTTGTATTTATTTCTTTATTCTATTTATCAATTCTTTACTCTTATTTTATATTAATTAGTATAAAACCTAAAAAAATATAATATCGATTTTCTCTTAAAGAGCCAATTAAGCAATAATTGGACAACATGTTTATGTGCTGACAATATTGCGACGTACCTATATGCTTTGTGCCTGTGAACTGACGTGCTTCTGTAATCATGTGTATGTACGGGAACCACCTGAATGCTTGCGTATTAATGGAATGTGAACCATTCGGTAGCAAGTGGATACATAGTTAGTGTTGGACTACGTTGTTTATATGTACAACACAGCACTATAACTAAAGTGCTGGAGTCGAGAGACGCAGTAGCGAGTATATTTTATTAATAAAGTATATCCCTTTCGTGAGCGAGATACGCTACAGAGTATCTTTTACAGAAAATTTTTCTGGAAATAAATTGCTGGTCTTGTTAAATAAGCCAATGTTATATTATAAAAGATGCAGACATATTCGGAAAGAATATATGTATAACAAATTTTTATATAGATCTAAACTGTATAGAGAAAGTAAATATGAGAGAGAGAGAGAGAGAGAAATAAAATAAAAATATTTTTATAATTTTTAAGTAAAGGAGAACATATATTGTCCATTTTATATCACATGTTAAGTAATTACTGTAATTTTTAAATAACATTTATAGAATACAAAAAATATTTCCTACAAATTTAAACTCAATTTAATATAATACTTATACTAATAAAATAATAAATCACATGATAATACATATACATAATACAATCGCATATTAATACATAATTTATCTTATTTTTGCACTTTAATTATTTAAATTATGGAATTTTAATTTTCATAAGCTTGTCAGCGATATTTTAATTAAATTGCGATTATTTAATCTCAGCGAATAAATGTATAATACTAGTAAATACCCAGATAAAGAAACTTAATATCTACTGTTATTAAACAGCTGTACATAGGAATTATTCGATTTAGACAGCTAACAGGTGTTGCTGTCGATAAACGCTGCTGGATAACAAAATAACATTTGCGGTTACATGTATCAACATTTTCAAATAAAGCTAATCTGTAGATTAGCTTCCCTGTAATTTCAATTCGATTGGAATTCTTCGTGGAAGAGTGACAAATCTAATTGTAATTCTAGATTCTTTAGTAAAATAATATTGTGTATTTTAATAACAATTAATAATTTTAATTATCTTAATAATATTTCACCAACGTTAATATTATAACATAAATAATAACTAAATAACTTACTGTTAATAAACTGTTGCAATATTATAATATTGATCGAAGCACAACATTTTTGTTTGTTGCATTAATTATCAGTTAACTTCATTATATAAATCTTTCAATACTCATAAGTTATACTAATAATTCGATATCTGAAAAAAATTTGCTTTTTATTTGAGTTGCTCGTAACCATTTTCCTGCATTAAATACGAGAGATCGGCATAACGATCCGTTCATATATCCTGTATTCGTTTCCCCGACATCGATAGTTCGCAAACGTGGCCGGTGCGCAAGTAACGAGGCGCACTTGCACATATCCTTCCTCGCGCCAATCATCTCGGTTATTTGAATCGCATCCACGTAATTATCGGCGTATCCACGCGAGCCGACCGGGAGGTAACGATCGATGACACAGATTGGGTGAAGTTACTGTCGGCACATTAAGCGTATCGGTTCGACCGAGCAGAGGCGGGCGCGCCCGCCTCTCCGTTACGAGCAAACATTTTCGATACATCGATCATTGGGTTTTTTCGCCTCGGTACGTTCGATGCACTACGACACGTACGTAGCCGGTAGTACACTGTAGCTACCAGCGAAACACTAACCCGGCAGAACCTGGTGGTAGTAGTGGCGGCGATGCGTGCATACATGCGTGCGTGCGTCACATGCCATCGGTATCGCTAATTGCGCCACCCATTAAGGATCCTCCAATTTGCACAGTGCACAATGCTCGTTACGATTAGCAACACTGTGCGGGCTGCCGTATATTTAAAGTGTCGTATATCTCTGGTACCGGCGTTAGAGAGTCTCCTGCCTTGCGCGACGACGGTCAATCGACGGCAGGAGAGCCGAGCAGTGAATACTCTTCGATGTCGAATTCAATTTATCATTCATCTCGCTCTCACGACGAATTATTTTTCCACATTTTTCGACGGACGGTGGAACGATGATTATTCATGCACTGCTCGCACTTCCGCGTCGTTTTCCTTTTCTGAGTCTCCGTTATGCCGGACGTGGATTGCGAGATCACAACGCAAATGTATTTATATCGCGGGATTACAAACTTGCGATTTATCGAAGTACCAGGCCGAAGTGAATCTAATGAAGTAAGAGTCGATGAGAGTGGCACATCTGCATCTCATTCGCGATGCAGATGCATATTTGTACTCTGTCATATTTTATCTTATAGAAGAAATATTTTGCCATGAGCAAGCAATATTTTGTCTTTTTTGGTTTCTTTTTTTATGAAGCTTTTTTACGAAGACTCCTATAGAGCCAGATTTTGCAATTTGGCTCTTAAATAATTATAATAAATGACTAAATGTATAAAAGCACTATGATGTATAAGCATCCGGCTTCTTGTCATATAGACTTTCGTTATTTACAAGGACTCTATCGCAAGTCACAATTATTCGGATTCAATTCTATTTACTTTGAAATATATTGTTAAAAATGTTAGAGATTTCTTTATATCGATTTACAATTTAAGATTTAAAGTGTAAAACAATCTCTCAAAGCTAACGATTACATTCAGTTCAAATCAACGAAACGGTAGAAAGATATATAAAAAGTGTTTTAAACAAAAATTTATATTTTTAATATGTTTTATTTAATTGTATACTCAGATTAAAAAAAAATGTAATATTTAAAAAAAATCCTCATCTTCATTAAATTTTGATGGTTGTTTTACTCCTTACATTTCAAATTGACCAAATATAAAAAAATACGTATTTCCTACATTTTTGTGTTTAACAATATATTTTAAGAAAAATCAAATCAGTTTCGAACAGTGACAGATACTTTGTTACACATATATTCATATATCAGGATTTCATGACATCTTATTTTTAATAAATGATATCCGTTTCTTATCGCAGTGCAGATATATATATGTGTCTTCGTATTGATATATTTTATCTCCTAATAATTGCATTATGAGACCTATGCTGGCTTCTCTTTTTTTTACAAAATTATGAAAGCGCATACAGAGCCGGTTTTGTAATTTAATTCTTAAAATATAAAAAATAAAATTATCTGCCTCAACTGTACTATAGTGAAGATCGAGTGAGATATTAAGCGAATTTTTATTTTATCTCTTTTTTAATTTTTTTCCCAAATATCACTCTGTACGTGCCTTCAGGCGATTTTCCTGATTACATTGCGATTTTCTCAGTATTTTAGCCGTAATTTCAGTATAAAGAATTTTGTCTCTGGCAGAGATTTCCATAATTTCTCTTATCGACCCTTAATATGAGTCTTTCACAGTTTTCCAAGATAAAAATAGCTTGATTGTGAACGGTTTCTGCTCGTGTATGTCTAAAGTAAAAAAAAAAAATTAAAATTAAAAAATAAAATCAACTTGAAAGGCTGCAAACATTCTTGGTTTCATTATGTCAACATCATCAAACGCTTACTCGGGCATAACTTTTTAATTAAAAATTGCGCGCGGTTAAGGATCAAGAAAATTTGCCTGGTTGGACGAAAAAGAGATTAATAATGTTCATGGCGGGAGTACCCATTCACGCGAATTCTCGCGTTCTAAAAGTGCGTGCACGGAGTACCTAAGTATGCGAGCGCAGGATTAGAATGGCAGCGTGTATTACCACTGCCGTGCGTTTTAATTATGGCCGAGCTCGCTCGCTCGTCCCTCGCACGTTCTCGAGCTCAAGCACGACACGTTATTTCGCTCGCGCGAGATTATTCCTCCTAATTATTTTAATTGCACACGCTTGTGGGACACACTACTAGGGCCTACGGGCACAGTCCGAGGCGAAAATCTATGCGACGTGAGACGTGATTATCTCTGAAACAGATACCATTCACGGATATCCTCCGTCCGTGGTTATTTTAACATTATGCATCTTGAATAATTAAAGATCCGCACAAAATGGGATACATCTTTCTTTAATCAGTTATCTTATTTTTCTTTAAACAGTTATTACGCAACAGATAGCAGCTTATCTCAGTTTATCGATGAACGCAAGCACGAGCTCGATTAACACATACACTTGCAATCAAAGAAAAAAATACAAAATAATTATATAATAGATAATAACAATACAAATTTTATATGTAAAATTAATGTGTGCGCATATAGTTAAATAAACTGTTTTATAGTTTTACAACTGTAAAATGGTTTTTTTCAACTATAATGTACATTAATTCTACGTGATATAAAACTTGGATAGTTGTCACCTATATATTGAAAAAAATTCATGCAATTTTATACAATATTATGAAAAATTACTTAAATATGATTGGAAATTTACTTAAATTGTAAATTTACATGAATTTTTTTCAGTGTACAGGTGACAACTGTTGTACTCGCAGTACACAAACAGTACCATTATTAGTACATCAATATTATAATTTCCTATTTAACAATATAAATATAACACATGTTGTAATAACAGTTACATTGTTGAGTAGAAAATGATAACACTGCGTAATGTTACTGTTAGTTTATGTTCTGAAAATAGCTACAATTATCATGTTTTTCTCCGACATAACAGAGGGAAGGCAATGTACGAATGTACCGATTGTAATGGCAAATAAGATCCGCGATGTCTCGAGTATCTTTACAATAAAGATGCACTGTAGATGCACATGACAGAACTCCAGAAAAATGATAAAATTTCAATTGTATCGATACGAAGCTGCCTTTACTACCTTACGTCGTCTTAAAAAACCATCGGTAATGCAAGAGAAATATTTTCCCTTTAGCTTTCCGTGCGCGTCCGACCTGTATTTTATCGTTGATACAGCTGAATGTCGCGTGGAATATCGCAGAGAATGCCCCCGTCGAGAGCGGTTTATGCGTCCTAGTCGATCCTTATGGCGAACGCGAATGCGCTACATAATGAAACGCTCGGATTGATGCAATAACATTTCATTCCTCCCGCTGTGTGTTGGCATGTCGATTCAGCAGGAGCCGACGCGGTATTCTCTTTTCTCGTTCGTCGCAACGCGAAAGGATAAGCGATCCCGGCGTCGGAACGACGCGACGCGATGCGGCGATGTGAATGGAGCCGCCGCCGATCCTCTGGGATCCGTGAAACATTTTTCGCCGGCGGCTCATAAATATCAGCGCGTCCTCACCCTTACGTTCCAACCTTCCTTCCGGCGCGGCGCGGCGTCGCGTCATTCCTCTTCCGGGCCGACCGAACGCGACGACACAAAAGGGATCGTGCGCGGTTTAAAGCTCGATTCTTCGTCGACGGCGTCCCTCGGCGGTGACTCGATTCATGGGAAGTTCGAAGAAGAAGTCCTGCGATCTTATCTGCGGGCTTAAGACTTTCTTCGTGCGATCGTCGGATCAGCGGACGAAAGGCGCTTCCTTCTGCTCCCGGGTACATAAATATCGGGGCCATTCACTGTGTGTCGATTTTGTATTCTAGGGATGCGTATATACAGGTGTTATCGGTTATTTCTCTTCTTCCTTATCGGACGCAAGAAATTCTACTGCAAAATACCCCACCTCTCACAAAATGTGCTGTCGTTAGCCCGTTGTAATCACTGGAAGCACAAGGCACGCGACGAGCTTTGTAAAGCTGTTGATGAGGGTCAAAGTATTGCATTCTGTGCGGATCGATAACTTACATCGCATATCGCAGAGCGCTTGCGTTTTTAATGGAATTCCTCTTGTAAATTAATCGAATCAATTGATAAAACGCGCCAACAGAAAACCAATTCCGTTAGCTTTAACCTGATGGTCGACATTCTCACAAAAATTTGCTTATTACTTGCTTTTACAATCGAGTAATGATTAAAGTATTCGCACAATTCAAAGTAAATTTATTATTAATCGAAATTCTATTAGTACTTACAGTTTAATAAAGTAGGTCTTTCTGCGACAGGAAAGACAAAAGTGAAAATCTAAATTCAACTTGAATTAAAAATTCGGGTCATCTTTAATTTGGTCGTAATTTTGCAGAGTTATGAGTACTTATTCATTTATCAAGTAATAATTAAGTATTATGCAGAATTATGAAGAAAATTTATTATTAACTGGAATTTTATTAATATCTATATTCTATAATTCAATAAAGTAAATCTTTTCACATGACAAGAAGTGAAAATCGCAATTTAATTAGAAATTTTATAATTTCAAAATTGTATTTAATTTTATGATTATCTTTGTAATATTCATTCCGCTCAGTCATTTGTATATTACAGTTATTGCAATTTTTTGAAAACAGAATTTTTTCCCTCTATTCGAAGGTATCATGTAACCCTTCCTTTCATTCTTCTCCAGTTCTAATACTTTGTTTGCGGTGAGAGCACATTGTTTAAATAACAATTTAACATCGGTTACCGGATTATTTATTGTTAGATCCGCAAAATCATTTTGCTCGCCAGTGTTTCTACACGGTAAGACTCAAAGGCTTTTCGTAGTCTAATACCTACCGTCTGCCTCTTTCTCGTGGGAATTTCTGACTTTCCCTTTACGAGACTACAGGACAGCCGCTAGTCATGTAATGAGGTGACGAGACAGTGCCTTGAAGTCGTTTACATCGGGACTCAGCAAAGTTTCCGAAAGGAGTCGGCCAGGGAGGAGCTGTCCTGGGTTTCATGACCGGAAAGAGGCGACGACCGGTCTACGCCCTTCGGCGAGGCGCATAATTATTAAGAGAGAAAGAAGGAGAGATACAAACGAATGAAAGATTCTCCCGCAAACTTGATCCGCAGGTTTGAATTACGTCCGTGGATGTGCTGCCACGAGATATCGTCCGGCTACGCGCGAAGTTTTAAAGAGTTATATACCATATACATGCATATATACAATGTATAGAACTGTAACGAAGGCTGGTTAGCAAAGTCACGTTTATCTTTATAGTGAATACGAGTGGAAATCAGAAATATCCCTTTTCAACTTTATATGTAGCTGTTTTAACTCTTTGATGTTGGCCCCGGCGTAACATCGATACATGTTACATTACGAAATTGAATTCGCATTTTTCAAGTTACTTTCTGTTTGAAGTTTCATAGATTAAGCGGATACAAAAGTAGTAATAATTTTTAAATGTGTAATTGAATAAAATAAATAATGCGTTATATGTTATTGCGAGTAGAATGTGCGAATATAACGGACTAAAACTTTCAAATATTATTGTCAACAGATTGCATTTACGATCCTGTTTACATTAAACGATATTCGTGTATTATGATTGTAAAAGCGTATTAATAAATTTCAGTATATGACAATTTTTGTAATTGCATTGTCGCAACTTTGAAAATAAATAATATATGCGATTGCGTGTTAAGTAAAAATGTATTTTGCAATTTTCAGAATATTGTTTTATCCATTGATTAATCAGTATAAAATTCGCAACTCATACGAGGTAATGATGTTACCTTTGTTGTTCACTACACGCTCTCGTTATCACTCAAAGGCCCTACATTTATTCAATTAAGTAATGCGACCATATAATATTTATTATATTAATGAATATCGTATATATTGTCAAAAATTTAAAATAAATTTGTATATTTTACAAAACACAATAAAATAAATGCTGATTAATCAATACAGAAATTTGGAAAATAATCAAATTATTTTTAAGTTCGTCTTTCTGGAAAACAAGTGATATAGAAAGTGACATGAAGAAACTCTTTTAAATTATACTAAAACGTCTCTGTAGTTTCAGGCTTATCCAGAGTTAGACGATGAAGTATTCTTCGGTGAAATCTAGATACGAAGTTCGCGCCGCAAATGGAAGGAATGTCATGAATTTTAGAAGAATGTGCTACCTGTCGACAATTGCCTGCAAATGCAACAGTTGCCATCTGTTCTTGCCACAGAGGAATAAGATATTACAAGATACATCTTAAACGAGATTAAGAAATTTCCAATAAAATTTGAGAATTAAGCAACACATGTATCAATTTAATTAAAAAAAAAATGTGCTAATTCGATATACGATTCCACTTTTTTGAGTGATACATATATTAACTAATCCAAAAAGTTTGGAAAGTCATCCGTTATCCGCAGTGTAATTTTTCTTCCTTTTTTTTCTACTGTGCGACGTCGAATGATTATACGATGGCTCCCACCCCGCATCTCGGACTTTCAGTAACTCTTAAAAACATTTCTTCGCAGAAGTTTGCCGTGATAAACTTGCCGACACAGCCGGACAGGGCCCGTTGAAATCAGCGAGTTGCGAGAAAAGCTGTCCAGATTGACTAGTAGAAAAAGAATAAAAGATAGTATGAAAGATAGCAGGAGAGATAACGAGAGAGAAGGAGAGGGAAGAGGGGAGAGAGAGAGAGAGAGAGAGAGAGAGACACGCGCTACTATCACGAACGAGGACTAATAACCTGAGAAGTTAATTACGGTTGTAAACGACGAAGAGGTTGTTTGACTACCCCATCGCATCGCGTCGAAGGTGGCTGACATAAGGCGGCCTCATTGGATCAAGCCAGTGTCCTATGTCTATGTTGCGTTGGTCCTTCGAAACGATCGTACATCATGAAAAGCTTTCTCATGGCGAGAATTGACTTAATACCGCCTCATTGCGCTGCAAATAAAACTCACGTAACGCGAACTCGCTTTAATTAGATGATGGAAGTGCGGGCACGGCGGAAATTGGCTTTCGTCACGGGACGCGATTGTGAAGAGGTATCATTTTCAAGATCGAAAAACGATCGTGTTCTAATTTATACCTTCATCATCGTATTTGACACGTGCTGTAACTTGCACCATGTAATTTTTTGGCGTTCATTTCATTCTATCTGCTTGTTTTTTTACATTGTTCTCGAAACTTTTCTTGAAATTGTTTTTATTTTTTTTAAATGTTTCTGTGAAATATGGAGTAAAAGTGTATAGTGTTTCTCCTTCTACCAAATTTATCATATTTATTTATAAAAACATTTGATCTAAAATTTTTATGTTTTTCTTGTAATACTTGTGAGCTATTTCTAAATTACTTCTATGAACTTATTGTAGTAAGAGATATTTGCATAAAAAAAAAAAGATATTAAATAGATCTCGTTAGTAAACAAGTCTTAAGATCAGATTAATGTAATATTGTATTTTACGTTTTTCGTTTCTTAGTAATTTTAGTTGAAAATTACTAAATATGTTTTACCGTCACGTATTCAGGTAGGAAAAGATTAATCGAATGAAGATGAAGTGTTTATGTATGCCAACACATTTCTCCAGGGTATGCTAATAATATGCTGATGGAAAGGTTGATAAATAATATCGCGAAACAAACCAGAAATTTTGATAAACTTGAGAGCCAACGAAAGCCAACAATGGGAATAGCGCCGCTAATAAGAATGATGTATCATCTCAGTGAAATTGTCTTTATCGTCCGCCTGGATAATGAATGAATTAAGTTGGCCGTAAGCCATGAAGAAAATTACCCGTATAAATAACACTCGGAGACAAAACTTCATGGCCGCGGTAGCCGTATGAGAATTCTTGCTGACGGTAATATTTTCCGACCACCTCGCTGCATTCGTAACCGTAAATTATTCCACGAAACGCAACGTTTTTGCCAGTTATGTTCTTTAGAGGTCTGTGCTTTTAATCTGCGGCCAATTTACACGTTGTCACTTTATTATTCCTTCCCCTCTACACAACTTGCGCGATTTCCTCGTTGATTTAACATTTTATCTGGTTCAACTTATCCGATTTTATATAATGAAGATGTAATGTAATTTCTAAAAATATATACAGCGCAAAATGAGAGAGAGAGAGAGAGAGAGAGAGAGAGAAAAAGAGAGAGGGAGGGAAGAGAGATACATAATGCAATCGGGAAAGGGACGATTATACTGCTCAAAGTAAGTCGAAATAATAGAATAAAGTTTTTTAAAGTCTCATTAAGGGGATCGATTACTTTTAAGTCCATTTCGAAAAAAGAGATTCTAAAAGTTATATAATTGAGTACGCTTGACTATTAATTGACATAATGGTTTTCGCTACAAATATTTTGTATGGCTCGTTTATTATCAGAGTTAACCCAATTCAATTTTGATTGATTATTCTTAAGAGTATTCTTAAGATAAACAGGTGAGTTATGTGATAAAGAATAATTTTATTTTATTCATCTTTATTTCTTATTTAGTTAAGTGTTGGAAATATTTTGTCGAAATTAGTTGTTGTAATTTTGCAAATTAAAAAATGGATTGTTTCAAACATATTCCATTCATGTAATTCTTGAACTGCAAGAATATTTCAAGAATTTAATTGTTCAAACTTGTTCAAGCTTGCTCATAAATTTAGAGTTTCCTCAAATATGAGGCCATATTAAAAACAAATTTTATTCTATAAATTTGATTTATTTTAAACCATAAAATCATTCCCATTTCGGTTATACCATGTATTTCGGCCTACACTGTATAAACACAATTGTGTAAAATTGTGTCTCTATTGCTCGGATTTATAGACAATTTATTCGGAAAAGCTCTTATATTTTCATTTGTTTCATTACTAGTAAAGCGGAGTCAGTTTATTCGTTGCATAGAAAAATCGTTGGACGATTAAGAAGATGTTTAATTCCTCATTAATTGTCTCATTAATCTTCTGTATGCAATCTTCTGTATGCAAACTTTTTCAGTCTTTCTCTCGCTAATATCAATAAACAAAATTGTTTACGTTACAATAGAAAATATAAATTATATGTCTGTGTTAGGTAGAAAAAATATATTCGCTTTTTTCATTTAGAGAGCTAATACTCATTTTATGTCAAACGCAAACGCTGAATGTATCAAAGAATAATATTGTAAAGAATGAAAGCCGCCTTTTTAAAAATGTTTCAAAGAATCCATACATTATCAAGAGTAAAAGCAAAAAAGCAAAAAGAAATGGAGATGTAAAAGGCTATTTCTTAGAGTTTTTTCATTTATCCGACGATTTCGCAAAAACGTGGAAAACATAAATGATATATGTATGTATTCATAGCTGGAATTATTATGTAACTTGAGTCAAACGATTTGAAATTGCGTGATAGTGTCAGAGATTCTGCACAGAGGAGGTAAATCTTTCCACTGACGAACATTTGACACCACTCACATATGTTGTTTCCTGTACTCGATTCGTTTGCTACCGAATAAAAATATGGAAAAACAATAAGGCATTGTAAGCTTGTCATAGATAATAATATCATTTCCGTATTCGACGATAAATTACTTCACAACCTCGATTTGTTTTCTTTTGCGCAATGAATTGTTCTCTTTCCCATTGTATCGAGACTTTTATCGTGTTCTTTGTAGTGCAACTTCCTGGAGAATGTTGAACGATGGCACTTTATCATATTATAAGAGGAAGTTTATTTCAAAGAGTATCGCCATTGAATTTTAGAGAAGCACAATTTTCATACTGTACTCGAATACTCGATGCACGTATGAAACGATGAAAAATGCCCTTCAACATGAAGAAAAAAAAATTGAATTCTGCAACATTGAGAGAAAAATGTTTTCGTAACTATAATTACATGTTACTATAATTATGATTTGCTATAATGTTACTAATAATAAAAATTATATGTATAGTTTTATCAATAAATATACACATATAAAATATAATTGGCAATTGAAAATGACTATAATTATAATTATAGTTACAAATATCAAAAATTATTTTTTCAGTGAACGAGTTCAGTGTCAGAGTTTTTCGCGGTAATAGCAAATTTATTCCTGATGCAAAACTCGACGCAAAGATTAAATTGACTTTCGCGACGATGCCATAAGAAAGTAAGAAAGGCGGGTAGCGAACTACCTGTATAATTAGGCGTAGACCGCGATAACAGTTACGAGGCCAACACGCATAAACGCCTCGCGCACGCGAGATGGTGCGGGTCTGAATGTTTGCCATTTTTCAAGTAGCCACGGATCGAAAAGTCTTATCGGCTGGCTGCAAGTCGACGTTATGCGAGGTGGTATGGGATCACTTTTCGCGGGAAAACTCGCAAATCTCTTCCTGTCTAAGTGAGCGAGTTATAATAGTGTATAGGTCGTGCAATTCCGCGAATTTCTCAAGTGCGGCAAAATCGATTCTTGTTGCGCGCATCGAACGGGAAGACGCGTATCAGGGAGTTTTGCTGCTGGGGATTTTCGTGGTGAAATCCGTGATGCGGTATTATTTTCTCGAAATTTGTAATGGAATAGGCTAATCAGCAATACGCTGTGAAACGCGCAGCGAATATGAAATGTTTAATGAAGTAGTATCGATTGCAGCTACGTTCAAGCAATAATTATCTCAGTAAATACAATATTTGTATCATAGAAAAATCTTTAAAAAAAAGAATATACGCCAAAAAAAAAGTAATAAAAAAATACTGTATAAATAAAAAAGTACTGTATATTATATTCTTCCAAAAAGGTTAATTTTCTTAATAAATAATTTATATGTATTATATGTAATTATTCACAAGAAATCAACTGTTAAAAAATAGAGAAATCAATGCAATTAGTCAAGTATATATTTCATTACTAAAAAAAGATCTCAAAGAAACTGCAAACTTTTTTGATAAAAATCCTTTTAATTTTAAGACATACAAAATGAATTAAAAGTAACTAAAGTGATTAATTAAGTTATAATAAAAGAAAAAACTTAGCATGTCCGGATTGTATTAATTCAATTTCTGTGAATATATTATCAACACAGTATTTATGGAAATACAAAAATATTATTATTTTTACTTACTTATAGAATATCCCAAAATTTGTGACTCAAAATACTATAGCAAGATAGTTCTTGAAAAATTAAATAAAAAAGTTATTAGTAAATTTTTATTTTAAGTTAATTTTTTATATAATAAGGATTTAAATATGGTCAATTATAGATTATGTTTAGATAATCACGTATCCATTAGGCCTTATTTATAATCGTTTCTCAAATCTCATCTCAAGAGCGTATCAGATAAGATACTCAG
>Ga0157364_1003950_pt1 | contig 14609 bp, 12 predicted proteins | sample AttsexASBM2_FD_111476 | JGI IMG/M metagenome (GOLD analysis project Ga0157364, IMG submission 111476) | Fungus gardens microbial communities from leaf cutter ant in Ribeirão Preto, State of São Paulo, Brazil - Atta sexdens ASBM2 | ecosystem: Host-associated > Fungi > Mycelium > Unclassified ... | reverse complement strand
TATTCCTATGCATAAAGAAATGATTGTGATTGACCAGTTTTATAACTACGGATATTATTAAACTCGATTAAGGATGCCGTGTAAAAGTAGTCAATGACGCTTTTTTCTCTTTTTCTTTCTAATATATGAAGACTTTTTTATAGTAATCGATAATATAGTATAATCGTGCAGTTAATGGCTAAATTTAAAAAGTATGCGATACCGCGGTAGAGCGCGCAGTAGACTTTGGCGAGTTAACCGCATTAATGGGGACTTAACGGACGCCCTTTCTCTCGCCCCACGACACATCAGCATATAGGCTTGCTGCACGAGGTTTCGTTTTTCAAATGGCTACATCGGCTTCGCATTAGCGAGCTGTCGGGCGTGCATTCACTGCAAGTTCGGTCGGTTGCAGCATGGCACGTGAATAGGGAAATAGCTTCACACAAGAGCTTTTGCTAAAAATGTTTCACGCCCACCAGCCCACGCGATATCCATCGTTTATTGTTTATGAATGACCCTTTTTCATCCTACTGCAACGCCGATCCAATCAAGCAATCGTTTGATGCGCTTGTCAAAGATGATCTCGTCTGGAATTTTAGAGAACTTTGCCCGTGCCTATTACCAATGATTATATAAGTACAAAGCGAATTCTACATTACGTAACAAATGAAAAAAGAAAAAAGAAAATAATAATTCGCTGAATAAACATTGCATCACAGAAAAAAATGATTAGCTGCCACAGCTAAAAATTAGATTTGGCAGCTAAAAATTTAATGGTTTTAAAAATTATATGGACACCTAACGTCGTATTTGCGAGGTCTAATTTTCATTAGCTGTTAGGCCTAAATATTATCAATGTAACGACAGAATAGTATTTTGCAGCTTATCATTGCAGCAAATATTTTCTGTGTAGCAGACAATTTGGTAGCAAGTACAGTTTCAGCAAACCATATTTAGCTATGATAGAGACAATTTTCTTTTACACGATATATCCGATAACTATAACAACTAACTTTATGTTGCTAAATAAATTAATCTGTAACAGACATGCATACTTTGCTATCACGTTTTTATATTAGCCTACGGAAAAAAACACAGTTGAAAACTTCACTGATTCAGCAAATCCACAGTCGTAATATACAAACAGTCAATTGTCTATGTTAAAATAGCAAAGTTGAATAACATTAACGATTTGTTAAACCATCAAATCTTCTTAACTGTCGATATTGAATTCGCATAATAAATTATAGGTTTGCTGTACCACCCAATTAATTTTTTTTCCGTGCACAGATAGTATATGTAGTCAGAAAAATTTTTTTTTCCGTGATAATATAATAATTTTGTGTTTGTTTTATTGTTTTAAGAAATATGTTAAGGCTTTTCATATCAAATATACATTGAGAAAAATGTTCTGGTACCAATCTTCTTGTACCAACAAGAAGTACAAATAAAACGAATTCTAATCATATGAATCAAAATTCTGGTCATTGCAATTGATTTTCTGCTATTTTTCTCGACTAGAATATTTAACAGATTCAACTATAAATATCTGATTTGTTTCTTTCTAATTGAATCTACGAGAATTCCGATTAACGCAATAAGATTTTTTTCCATTGTATATGTTTTAGATTCTATCTATCTATGATTGCACTGCAAAAAAAGTCTGATAACATTAATTAGAATTCTGGTTGAAAATGGACTTTTTCGGTTGAATTTAATATAATTAAAAATTCTCTAATTGATATAATTTTCTGGTTCGTTTATTATTAATCAGAATTTTTTCTCAATGTGATAAAAGTTTCACCCTTGTACACAAAATGTGCTTGATGTGATTTTTCGAATTTTTATTTCTTCGCATTCATCGCCTCCTTTCATGACGATAACATTTTCCTCGGGCTTACTCTCGAAAAATGGCGGAATCTCGCAGAAGGCAGCGATCCATCATAAATTTAATATTCGAAATTTCACGAATGTTCCGCGCGCTTTGGGGGCCATTCGTTTTCGGCAGCGATATAAATCTGTCCGATAATGTACTAGGAAATGCAGTTAGTGAAGCCGAAAGTCACATAGCTTTCGCGGATACGCGGTTTAACGGTAAAAACGCGGAGAAAAACGCAGAAATAATAGATTTGCATATAAAAATGGCGAGATTACATTTTGTTCACATTTTGTACTTTACGCGAGCTGTAATAAATATATCGTATCTTTGATATTTGACTCGCTCACTCTTCCTCTTTTGCCTCTCCTCCCGCATAGTGCGAAAACGGCGTTGTAACGACGACAAAGCGAAGTTACGAACGGAATGAATAATCGCATAGAGCGTTTAATAAATCAAAACGTCAAGATAGGAATTGTTCGGTGATTCGTGCGCGGAGATTAGCCGTAATTTTGGAAGCGAGAGACTGCGCGTGTTTTCCGTGCGACGCGCGCGCGAGTCCTCTACGTAAGTAAATTATGTATTCGTTCCGCGAATGTTATTATCCTTTGATTAGGCGTCTCGCTGCAAACCAATCTCGCACAATTCGTAGAAATACAGACAGCGTAGTTCGCGAAGCAGCCTCGACGCGATGCCCGCGCCCGTAAATGTTTTCGCGATCGTTACCACGGTGATGCCCGTATTTTGCAACGTTCCGGTGATCCGACGTGAAACGCACGGATGGAGACGCGGGCGTTTACCATCGTTCCCTGCAATTCGAATTCGCATTCTGTCCGTAAATTTGGCCGACGTCCATGTTAACCGCGTGTAACGCGTGCCTTATACAAAAGCGTGAAAGGTGCTTCATGAATTTTATGAAAAGCGGACTTTTAGCACCATTTCTCTATTCACGGATATTCTTCAACTTCCGAGAAGCTGTGCGATGCTTGAAATACAGTTATTATTAAGCGTTTCTATTTCTTAGATTAATTCCTTATGTAAAAGATAAGATTCTGAAATTTTCAACTTTTTAAATAATTACGTCTTATACTGATAAAATATTTAGTGTTTTTATCAGTTTCTTTATTTATATAGGAATTCGCTTCTTTTTAATTTTTTTAAGTAAGAAACGTTAATATTAATACTTTTAATATTAAAAAGATCATATTGTAGGTCACAAAATTACAAATTAAATAAAATTTTGAATGCTCAATTTAGCAATTTCTGCATAATTTCTGCATATTAAGAAATATTTTCGAGAAATATATTTATGAACCAAAAAATACAAATATTATTACGTTAATCATTATACTATTACAATACAATATTATGATAAAATTTTCGGTAATATATAAAATAAAAATTTTTTAATTTCCTTTTGCAGTATGAGTGACTACTATTAATAAGTTTTCCTATTTTATTGTTTTTTTATGTATCAGATATTCTGCATATTCTGTATTCTATATTCGACGATATGTACGCGTTCGTTGAAAATGCAATCTTGCGATCTCTGCCAAAAATATCAAAACGCACATTTTGACTATTCATATACGAAAATTTTTGAAAAATTTAAATAAATCAAAACGAAAAGATATTAAAGAAATATTTTTCCACGATAAATATATGCTAGGAAATTTCTTCGCGTACATGGTGGTTTTGTATTAATAACAGGGTAAAAAAAGATGTTGGAAGCTGGGTGATTTAAAAAGCAGCCCTGGATTCATACAAGCAGCTAAAAGGTCTTGGAGCTAAAGGCTCGTGGCTTGATTCACACAGAATGGTTAATTACATTAACTAACTTTTGCGGCAGTGCTCTCTCCGACGTCACCCCTAATCCGAGACAGCGGTTTGTCTCTGCTTGCTGCAACGAAATGAGAAACTCCTCGCCGCAGCTGAGCGAGGATGTTGCAACTCTCGGTCTAGCAATTAACACGAGCGATTTTTTCGCATTACGCGCGGGTAATTATCATCTGCATTTCAATGCGCGGCATTAAATGCGGCCACAGTCGATGCATCAACGCGAGCGAAAAGTTTGCTCGATTAATTAACGCTGAATGCAATGGCGGGCATCGTTGTCCGCTACATTATTCGACGTCAGCCGTATTATCGTGCTGTGCAGCATAAATGGCATTTGCTAGTAAAGGAAGTAAATTTCAAGGCTTTGAGGTTAACTACGATCAAAGAGCTGCATAGAATGTGTATTTAATATTAACATTTCTTATTAAAATATATATTTAATTAAATCCTTTTTATATTAAAAAACTAAAAAACTAAAAAACTAAAAAATACGTTTTACTTCATTTTCGTTAATAATTTTTACGTTACTAAAAAAGACTAATAAAAGGAACAACCATTGATTCTTATTTACGCGTCGTAAAAGCGAGCAGCTCTTTCGCGATTCGAGTTCGCTTCGTAAGTGAAGAAAATCAGACACAACCCTAGTATCACGTTACGTCGAATATCGTAGAAGTCATTCCGATCGCGTGTGAATTCGTTGTCTCGAAATGACAGAATCTATTTAGCCCTCAAACGAAGCTCCATCGGCCGCGGCGGCTAATCCTAGATCCGCAAGTAAGTTCACACCGAGGGTGTAAACCCGAGAATGTTGCGGCTAAGCAACGGCACCGCTACCCTCTGTACGATGCCTTGCGGCTTTGGGGAGGTGTGAATCTCCCATGAGAGGTTTATCTCGACGATTCGTTCGATACCGTAAAAGCCCGCGAGGCTGAGGCGCTATGACAGAACAAGCTATATCGAACATGCAGGAAAAAGTGAAAGATGCAACACGATGCGAAAAGGGGAGACTAGGAGAGAAAGCGGTTGACAATGTTCGCTCCTTTCGAACGACGATCACTCGAGAAAACCCCAGTTCTTTGAGAGTTCTCATAAAATAACCAGAGTAAATTTTTTTTTTTACTTTATTATCCAACCATTCTGCGAGCTACTTCGGCGTACTTGCACGCATTATGACCGCAGGTACGTGAATATATAAGGTGCAGCACGCAAGCACGCGAGTGTTACACGTATGCGATCGAAGTAACCTAGACAGGCCTCCAGGCTGTTTCCAGGGCCGACATCATGCGACTCTCTTCGAGTAGACTAGTCGCACGTAAGCGACATACTTCTTTCACCTTCTTTCGTGCTTGCGCCGCGACTAATTGAGTACCGAGATACCAATGCATCCTCTAAGAGCGTATCTCTTCGAAATAGCTACGGAAGTTTTCCACAAAATCCCATTTGATTGAATCAACTAATCTCTTATTTGGATACGAGCAAACAAATCTTCTCAATCTTTTGTTGATGATAAATAATATTTAGTTGAAGCAAAAAATTTGATTATTACAATATTTTACTTGTGTCACCTGAAAAAATGAATGTTACAGTAATCAAATATTTTTTAATTATTTTATTGCATCAATCAAAGATTTATTTGTTCATATTCAAATAAGAAATTAGTTAATTCAACTAAATAAGATTTTTAGTGCAGCAAAGACACAGTGTAATACGGTGAATCACTTTTTATCCTTGTTCAATATTGGCAAACAACGAGAATGTAATGATTCACTGTGTTATACTGTATCTTTGCTGGAAAACGCCCTATGTGTCTCTGAAAGCGAATCTCTTTCCATTGAATAGTCTCATCGTCAGTCGCAAAGAGCAGACAATACTATAGCCAACTGCGGAGAAAACATCGTAAAAAAGCATGTTGGAGATCGGTCGATTTCGGTTTCCCAAATTGCTCGTTGCGTTGCTAACTCGGTGATGTGGAAAGCGTTGGATAAGGGCGGCGATAACTGGCACGGAGTGTTCTGTTTCCCTAGGAACGCATTTATTCCATATGTACAAAGTGAAGAGAGAGGCATGAAACGGCGAGTACAAAAACGGCGAAGCAACAGAACGAAATGGCATCGATGCATGCGCAAGCGGTTGTCACTTGTCATTACTCGATTTTTTTGGCCACGTTTTTCTCATACAGTTCTTTAACCGCCATTATATTAGATCCTTTTGAAAAGTTCTGGCATCTACTCTGTCAATTACTGATAAAAACGGCGACAGATTGCGCGCTACTGGCGACAGGTCGGAGCTGAAACTCCGGGTAGGGGATTGCGAGAATGTAAATTATCACGTCTGGCCGGACGATAAATAACATGCGGCCTCACCAAGCCCAAAAATGCGACGGTTATTTTGCCCGATGTAAAAACGACGAAAAAAAAAAGAAGGGCAATGATCTCACATGAGGGAGCAAGCTGATGCACGTTATTCGTCTAACTGCAGAAATCCGTTGAACTCCTCTATACATCCCGTTTGTGTAAAGTGATACGATTTTTTTACTCCCTTGCGCGCTATGAATCTCCACCCCCGTTTTATTGAATGCCATGACGTTTGAAAAATTTCTTCCTCTACATCGAAATACTTTCGAAAGTCGCTCTCTGATATCTTGCGTTGGCATTCCGGACGCACGATTCCTCCGGTTATCTCAATCGTAATGGCGGTGTATTATGATGGTAGGTCTAACCAGATTCGTCGAGAGATATGATTACGGTAGAAACGAGTTTTTCTTTGCTTGACATGCCGATGAAATATGATCATGGCAACCGACATTCGCAGGGGGGGGGGGGCGAGAAACGAGAGGTTGGGAGCGTAAAGGATGTAGGTGTACCTATACTAAGCGTCGTTCAACGTGCATAATGTATCATAAAACGCGGCGAGATTATTTTTCGGGAAACAACGAAGGTAGCCAGCCGTTTCTATCGCGTTCAGTTAGGAGAAACGAGATATTTAGCCGTAGATTTTCTCTATGCACGTATGGTAAACAAAATAAATGATTTGCGTTCGCGACATAAATTTTTCTTTACTACACCGAGTTAAACATGCGACAGCTTGTAATCCATTTTACAGAGAGATGTGTTTCAAATGTTCTCTTATATAGATTTCCTACATCTCGTTTTAGCTGCAGCTAGTAACGTTTCAAGTTAATATTTCAGTTTTATCGAGACTGAAATACCAAAATTAAAATAATTTTTGAGTGAAGGATAATTGAAGATTGAAAAACGTAACCTAAAAATACGCTTCTTGCAACGAGGAAACTTAAATTTGGAATTTGGCATTGAGATAGGCTTTCTCGAAATACGATTGTTGTATAAGTGAGTTTGTTTGAAAATTCATGGGGACTATTTTCTGGATGTTCCCAAGTCAGCCACCGGTTCGATGTTCCCTTTATGGCGTCGAAAAATCTATTTACTGTTTGCCTCGCTTTTGGTTCTCGTGCTGAAGTCGAACCGTGGAGAATCCATTTTGCGGCGTGACGTAGAAAAGCGGGACGTTGACAATACCGTGCGACCAAGAGAACAAAGGAGAAAAGAGAGTCAGAAGAAAAAGATGAAAGAGTGGGCTATGTTAATGTAACTGTATCTGTAGACGCCTGCATATACGTATACGCGCGCGCGCGCGCGCGCGCGTGTGTGTGTGTGTGTGTGTGTGTGTGTGCATTACAAAAGGTACTGGCACATATGCTACATGAAGCGCGCTACGCTGAGCCGGAAGTGACGTGTGATTTGGAAATATTCGCCGGCTACGTCATCGCGAATTACCAAGCAGATCCCGTCGTTAACCGGGTGGCATTTTTCGCAACGTTCACGTATAGTAAAGTCGGAGCGATTCCTATGTAACGTTGGACTCGTACATGAAAACTCTCTTTGGCTTGAAATACAGGGAAACGCGAACGATCGCACAAGGGATAGAGAAGGAGCAAATAAATGAAAAAAGATGCAATCTTGATAGAGAGTTACGCTTGCGTCCTCTTAGCTCGTGAGGTAGACGCGAGGAAGACGCTTCCTTTCTCACCCCACGAAGATGTCACCACACGGACAGGCGAGCCTCCGAGGAAATCTTCGCCGTCGACCTGGGCTGTTTCCTTTTCCTCGAGTTAGACGAGACGGACGAGACGTATCTGCATTAACTATGGATTTCACCCATCCCATTGCTATCGCACGGATCGTCCCTTCCCGCTTCGACCGTCTCTCTCTCATCTTTTCCACCTTGCGCGAGACTTTGTCGACCCGTTTTTGTCATTTTTCTTTCGCTGTCGCTAACGCAGAGTGCCAATTTTCTGTACTGAAATTAACCGACAGGAGACGGACAACCGACGGTTGCATGAATTAAAAAACAAGAGATATAAAAAGACAAAAAGCGTGCCCGTAGATTTCCTGTTACCTGATCGGCGGCACACGACGGTTGAGTAGAATTGCGGAAAACAGAGCAATTGAATTCAAATCGGCATCTCCATTGGGGAAAATGATTCGTTCCACGCTGATCCGTTGATTCCGGCTAACTCGTCATTCGTTACTAATGGAACGCTAGTTCCGCTACGTTACTAGTGGCGCTTATTCATTTTCCTGAAAGAGAACCGATATTTCGAGTCGACTCTGCGTGATCGTTAATTCAATCACAGTTGAACGTTTTTTTGCCAGAGAACCTATAAAAGCGTAGTTCACACTGACCTTTCAATTACCTACTTACCGTTGCCACGTTGACTCGGCAACAATGGCTGCGTTTTACACATCGCGCTGATATGACATTATCGTTTCCCATCGCTGAAACTCGCAAAGCATTCAAATCCGGCGAGAGCTTTCCGACAGCCGAATTAGGATTACGTCGCGACGTAATTAATTGACTGAAATGCGAGGGATGTATCATCGTCATTACGGAGTCAGCGTAAAGCTCGCCGGATTACCGACTGCGGCGACAGATTACCGCGTAATGATCGCGCAGCTAGCATTTCTCCCCGATCATACGATCCTAAATAGACGTTTATTAACATTATGACGACAAGAAATGATCATGGTGTTCGTGTAATTACGAAGCTTTTTTTAATCCTCGTGACGGACTCGCGAAGCGTCGCCCTCGTCCGTCAAGTTTTATGTAAACGGTCTTAAAACGGTCTTAGAGTCCATATGGAGCCCATATACACTCCAGTGACGTCTTCTAGATCGAGCTTGGTATCCGGCAACCTGGTCACTTCCGTAAAAGTCCGAGCGAATCGCACGCGAACACGCGAGCGATCTGTATTTTTTCGACGAGAGATCGCGAGTGCTCGATAACGCGAATGCTGGACTTTCGACGAGCCGTTCGCATATTTTAATCGCAAGCGAGGTGTCGGCCTCGCCGGGGCGACGCTGACACGTGTTCGCGGTAGAACACGCAATTCAACGCGATGCGTGCGCTCGTCATTTAGCCGCCAAGAGCCGCTCCCTGCACGTGATATTACTCGCCTCTTCGAAACGAGTCAACCAAGCTTTTTTTAAGCTCGATTTTAGGGAGCGGCAGTTACATCGACGGCGTTCTCTTTCATCGTTCTTTTCATGCATTCGACACCCGCGTTTCAGTAGTCCATTCTCTTTATCCCGCCACCGCGAGTGTCCTCGGAGCGCGGCTATTACGTTTCGAAGAGAACGTTACGCACGCTATCATTTAGTTCATTCTTCCTATTCTCTTTCGCACATTAATCATACAACGCGAAGAGTCTCTTTGCACTGGTGCACGCTTACAATGAAATTATTACGACCACGGCTAAATTCGCGAGGCGATTGCGCGTATAGAGAGATCTCGAGTCGTTCGGCAGAAATGTGTTCGCCTATCGCGGGAGTAGCTGCAAAAAAAACTATTTAATTTTTATAAGCGATTTTATGAACGATAAATTTTTTACACGTGTCATCGATCGAAAGCGACGCGGCCAACAGAGGTGTCGTAGCTAATAAGTAAACTGTAATAAATTACGAAGATCCAGGACGTTCGTTCGTGCGAAGGGATTATCTCGTCCCGTTTAAATAACGTGGCGTACACTCGAGCGGACGAACGTATCGGTGCTTTCGATCTATTTTCGCGACGCATGCGACTCGACTCTCTTTTATACGTGCGATCGAACGCGAGATACGCGCGTGGAAAAGTGGCGCGTTCGCTCGGCTCTCGTAGATTTTGAGAGTCCTAGGAGGAGTGCACCATACACACACATCCTCACGATTTTCCGCGGTCATTGTCCTTCGCGCACGAAGTGTCCATCGCGAAGAGGAACTGTCCGTGCCGCGATCGGACATAAAGAGTTTTATCTTTAACACTAGCATTTTGTCGTTGATCTTGTTTTACTCACCGGTATTCTGCGCGATAATCGGGTCAATCGCCAGCAACACGACGAGGAAGATAGGAGTCATATTGACCACCTTCTTTCCCGCCTTCCCTCGACCACCCGTGATCACTGCACACTTAACACCACCGTCGCAGCGTGCCACCTATGAAAAGATAAACCACCTTCGTCAAAAACATACCACCTTCATCACTGTGAGGGGAAGAGGGCGAAGCAGGACGACGAAACACGTCTTCCGTCTTCCTAACGAAGACGTAGTCGCAGGTGTGGCGCCGTAAGATAAACCTCGATGATACTCCTCTCCTTCGTCGCACAATCACAGGCGCCGCGAGGAGAAGCCTCTTTCCGGGGTAGGAAAAAATTGGACACGTTGAATTCTCGAGCAGTACGACGCGGATGATTGGCGGCGCTGAGATTAGCGCGCACCAGCGAAACAATTTTTCAGTAAGAAAAAAAGCGTAACGGGGTTTGAGCTACGCGTAAAAAATACTTGATGCGTTTATGGTGTAACTGTACAAAACAACGGAAGGACGCGAGAGTGCCTATTCAATGGCCATTGAGAAAAAGTATCGACATACGCCATTTAACACTTTCTCTCTTTTTCTGTTTCTCTCTCGCGCACACAATAAAATATATTCTGCGGATATATGAAAAGCGATCAGTGTCGACGTTAAGGAAGAAAGAAGCACACGTTTTCCTCTAAGCCGGTCGCTGACATCGCAATAATGGCCGCGATCGTTGTGCCACTTTGTCGCAGCGATTCGCATACGAGAAACTATTTACATTCTTTCACCGTCGCCGCGTCAGCTCGTGTTCACTCTTGCGAATACTGGTTCAATGGAAGGATCAATTTCGAAGGGTGTCACTTCTGAACCGACCTCCGAAAGACGAACGTTACGATGTATTTTCTTGGAGGTAGACAATATTTCCCTTTTATTTTCCTTCTCACTTCTCGTTCTCAAATCCTTCTTCTTCTGTTCCACCGAGTCAACTCGGCTTTACGTCGTTTTCTCCACTCTTAACGCCGATAACGACAGTCACTAATAAGCTACACACGGCGTTCGGTAGTTCAGAGATCCGTACTTCGATGGTGCAAACTATTATCTGCCGCATTATCCAACTCTCCTCTGCCGTTCTTCCTTTGTTGACTTTCAGAAATCCCACATTCTTGACTGTGGGTTCTATCTCGTTGCGATTATCTTGACTCTTTCTTCCTGTGATTCCACGACCATCCCATATTTTTCGCGCGTCCCACGCTCCAAGCCGAGAGCCCTCACGACAAAGCTTCCGCCGAGCTTTGCCGCGCGAGACGTTGACCCTGGACCCGGCGCTGGCCACGGTTCCGGCTCGCGTTACATCCTCCGAATAACTAGGTGTAATTGTCTTTCTCTGCTTTCCCGCAATTTCCACCAAGCGGATAGTTTTTTCATTTTCCACCCGGTGCTCTTGATCTTCGTATTATATCCCTTTTTTTCTTTTGATTTCTCGTTAATCAAAGTAACTTCCGCTGATGTCAAAAGTTCGAAAGTGGAATAACTGGTTTTTGGATGAGACGCAGCGACACCGGTCCTTTCCTAGAATAATGGCGAGACGTTGCAAAATGCCAACGATCCGTTCTGTTTAGCGATTAAACGAAAATTTAGCAGAGAATCAAACAGAAAAATGTTGCGAAAAAGAAACGAGACGAAAGATTTAGGATTAAGTAGCTCGCGTGATGATATTTATGTATAGCAATTTTATTGAGCTCGGTTCGTTGCACTCGCGACTAAGGGCTCCTTCGAATCTTGTTTCGTGCTACCTTCCTCGCCACACGCGACTTTACATTTTCACCATCCGATCGTTGTGAGTATATTTTCCACGATATTTTCCGCTGCATTTGTATATCTTTGTACACTTCTCGTTACACTTCTCGTCTTCAATGTTGCTTGACATCAACAAAAGCTTAATCCAATTTCTCGAATTTCGCATTCCTGACCGTCCTTTCCATTCCTATCGTTTGGCTTTTCGGGACGCGTGAATTCAACAGCAACAGACCTTTCAGCGGCTATCTGTACGCATCTGCGTCTGTCTCTCTACACGGAGCGAAACTCTAAATAATGTAGTGTATAATGTGTATAATGTTTCTCGTGCAAAAGGCGAATCAGTCTTTTTCAGAAAGGTCCGTTTTCGTAAAGAGAGTTTTACGTTTTCGGGTATCAAAAGAAGGACTCAAATAAACGCGAGCCACGGATTCCTATCGCGTACTCGCGACTCAATTATAAATTACTCCGGCGAGCGAATGAGATCCCACGTTAAGGGTAGTTTTCTGAACGCGCGCTGCGGCCTGACTGACTCACCCCCATGCCCCCCGACGACACCCCCTACTCTGTTCGTCCACCACCGACATTTCTGACGCAGGCGCGCCGCTCTTCCTGGCCTCGAGATCGCCGTATGTACATGTACGAATTCGCGCCAGACCAGATTTTATGACGATCGGGAGATGCTTCCGGTTTTTCTCTTGTTTTTCTCCTCACTGAACTAAAGCCATGAGTTATGAGCTTATGTATTCCAAGACATCAGGATGTAAGGGAAAAATCTGTCTCTGTGGTCTTCAATATTTTTCAATATCTTTCGTTTCTAGCAAAAATGCTTTATCCATCTACTAATATTCTTGTTAAAGTGATGATAAAAAGAATCTTCTGCTGTAGTGCGTTGTCAGCGCTGTATTTTTCAAAATTGATTGTAAATCAACATGGATCGTTAAGGCACTATTATATGAGTGAGAGAGAGAGAGAGAGAGAGAGACGCGGGAGTGATTCGTAGAACTGGAGAACGGGGGCAAGGTAGCCGTGAGTTAGGTAGGGGTTGGTTTCGGCGTTGGTTTAAAAGCGACGCATGCGTCTCCCGCGTAAGAGGATGTTCGGGGTGAGCTGCCGTACTCCGGCCAACGTATCGCAGTTTCTGGCTTGATGTTTGTCCGCGTGGTACTCCCAGGGACGGCTGTGATCGTGGCAACCCACGAGGGTGCAGCTGAACGTACCCGAAGGGACATCTCTCGCGCAAAGAAAGATAAGACAAAGCGAACAGGTGACAGAAGGAATAGGCCGAAGATATAGAGAGAACTGACGAGAGAAAGGAAAAGGGTGAAAAAGATAAAAAGAGGGATAGAGAGAAAGGACACGATGAAGAAGGAATTATCGATGCAGGACGATGACCATGATCTGCCATGCTTGCGCCTTCTTCCTTCGAGAAATAGTCCGGGTCTTTCCCTTCTTTCTTTTGCGCCGACACTTGGACTCTTCGTCGTCCAGCCGCGGAACTCAAGAGACCCCTGGGAGTCTACGTGGGAGTCGGACTCGATGGGACCGATCGTTTTTTCAACAGGTAAGTGCCGTGACGCGTCTACACGTACATATACCGTGGATGTATCCGTCTTTGAATGCAACAAATCGAATTCCCGATCAGACTAAATATCACATGATATCACGTGATATCACTAAAATATCACGTGAAGATTACGCATGTCTATTTCATAGACATAAAAGTGAACGAGCGCGAAAGCTAAGTACATTTAGGGTAAAAGTATCGTCTTTTCCTTGTTAATATCACATTGATATCAAACTTTTTGAAAATATCTAATAATCTCTGTTAAAAAATTATTTTTAAAAAAATAATTTTAAAATGTCTAAAATCATTGAAAAAATAGCATATATAATAAAATATAATAGTTTTTCAATAGTAAAATTAACGAATAATATAAAACTATTATAATTTATAAACAATAGACTATTTTAATAATTATTATTAAGCCAAAAATTTTTTGTAATGATTAATTTTATTATGAGATTCATATTATTGTTCCATTTACTGGAAGATCTTGATGTAAGTATACTTGGAAAATTGGTCGATCCGTATCGAGCGACGAAATAGGATAGCAGCGATTAATTATTCGTGGTAATTGGTCAATGTTACGATATCGCCGCGGAAGTAATTTACCTCTCCTTCATGCCTATATTTTACATTTTCCTTTTACAATCCATACCTTTAATGTTACTCCTTCTTTTTCATCGTTTCTGTTCCCCTTCGATTACGTCATTCTGACTCACCTCCACAATGGATGCTCATTTGCAAATGCGTCGGATCAGCACTCTTTTATATAATGACAAGTTTCGAATTCTTTAATATTTTGGCGTGTATGCGCGTAAATGAAAATTTAATTTCGCTAAAGTCTCGTACTTACATGAGGAGTACATCACATTCAGAAATAATAAAATAAATATTAATATTTTTAAGTCATAAATTTTTTAACAAGCAAGCGCTGAGAAAAATGATCTGGTTGGATTAAATAGTAATTCTGGTGGAAAATGGATGAATCAGAATTTTCTGATTAAATCTGCTAGAATTCTAGTTAACTAGAATTCTGATTGATATAATTATTCTGGTAAAAATAAGAATTTTAGTAGATTTTATCAAAAATATTGTATCAATCAGAATTCTTATCTCAACTAGAGATTTAATTAGAAAATTTTGATTCATCCATTTTCAACCAAAATTTTTTTCAGTGTGTAAAATACAAATAGATAAAAAACTAGT
>Ga0157364_1003949_pt1 | contig 14609 bp, 6 predicted proteins | sample AttsexASBM2_FD_111476 | JGI IMG/M metagenome (GOLD analysis project Ga0157364, IMG submission 111476) | Fungus gardens microbial communities from leaf cutter ant in Ribeirão Preto, State of São Paulo, Brazil - Atta sexdens ASBM2 | ecosystem: Host-associated > Fungi > Mycelium > Unclassified ... | reverse complement strand
TCTTTCTCTCTTCCTCCCTCCCTCTCTCTCTCTCTCTCTCTCTCTCTCTCTCTCTCTCTCTCTTTCTTTTTCGCTTGTTTGGTTTCCGTGCATCTGCCCTTCTTGGACTCGCTGAACTTTGCACGGACCTTTCTCTCTTTCTTTCTGTATCTATTTCGCCTTTCACTTCCTATCATTTTTCTTATATTTCTGAATTTGTTTGATAATTCGGAAATTAATTGACTGTTGCGAAAAATATTATAACAAAAAATATTATAACGAAAAATATTATAAAATAATTCAAAAATCGTTCTTAACTCTTTTCAACTTGAAATCAATTACACCTAAGTGCACATTAAATAAAAGGTCATTGTATATCACAGATTTCAGTTCACTAATTTTCTATATTTTGAATATTTTTCACGCAAATTTTTCATTAAATGACTAATAACTAATGGTTATATTCTTTAAATTCATTGGGATATCCACAAAGATTCTGTTCACGTGAATGCATCGTGATTTTTACGTAAATTGTATAATTTACGTAAAAATCACGATACGTTCACGTGAACAGAAGAAAAATCAATCATAATACAAGAAGTCGTAAAATAACTAACCGTCTTTGCCGTCGCGAGTGTTCACCAGCCAAGAATACATCGTCGACACAATGTAAAAAAAGTCAAGTCCTTTATTCCCTAACCGTTCAATTCGATCAGCCGCTTTTCGCAAATGCGATCATCCGAACACGAAATATGCATGCGCGAATTAAATCTTACAGAAGAAATTTCAAATAAAATAAAGTTTTCCATGTTAATCATAATAAAATTTATTAATACGAAATTATTATTTTAGAAATGAAGAATATCGTGTCAGTAAAATTTTTGATGAGTGTGTTAAATAAAAAACATTTCGGGACTTTATAGGGACTTCGCACTTTGATGCACACGCATGTACTCGGTGTATCTGGTGTTTAATAAGCGCGAGTCAACTGGAGTCAACGGTGCAGCTGTGCCGACGGCAAACTATTACCTCGATTCATTATCAGTGACCTCTTTGTATACGTCTCTTTCGTAGGACTCCTCCATGAGACCGCCACACCGCGTTAACTTTTCTTAATTGAAATGTCATCCGTAGAGTGATTTCGCTAACCGCATAATTGCTAACACGTATATAAAAAAAAAACATATATTTTATATAAGTATTAGACGCGTGATTTAAAGATATGAATTATTGTTCATTTCAATCTGATTCTTTTTCTTTATTTGTCGCCTTCGGGCAATTGTTACTTTCGCTATTTCGACAAAATGACAGTGATTTCTCGTACGATCGTAGTTACGGCTGGTGAACAGAGTTTATACCCTTTCCCGCACAGACATGCTATGCTTAAAGGTTGATACGGTAATGGTTACACACCACGTACAATAAATAAAAGTACGTGCGCACATTTGTTGCAGCGCGAGATGACGAAGCAGACCGCGTGAACAAGATTGCAGAATACACGGAGGAGGAAAGCAAGAACCTGAACAAAGGTAGAGAAATAGAAATTGTTAAAGATCTACGAAATATTCATACTTCTCTTTCATAGTATCTAAATATCTCAAAACAGGCTTAAATGAAAGCGCTCAATTTTTTGCACAATCGACGAACAATGTAGAGCCGCAAAAACTTCTCTGAGATCAGCATATTATTTTCCCGAACGATCTTATCGCGAAAACATTAAGGTATGACTCGACGATTTCGACAATACTATTGCGTTCGTGTGCAGTGGGCCGTAGATTGTATTCATCGTCGAGTAACGATAATTCCGGGTTACAGCGTCGTGTCAAACTCCTTCGCAAAATGAAACGAAAATGTCAGGCGGACATACGACGTACGGTCAGTGTATCGGATCGGTTGGATTGTTAACAATAGTATTAAGCCACGTGAATACCTTGCAGTTTACGCCAATCTCTCGTCCTTCGACTCGGTGAAAGTCTGCAAGAATTCGCCCTCGATCGTGTTGCGAACTTCACATTGAGATCCTCCTGACATGTCACGATCTCGCTCGAAACTAGTAACGCTGAGTAACAAATATCTCACGTTGTCTTGTAAAATAGCAAAGCAGTGCCGATCGTGCCCAAATATCGAAGTCATGATTCTTAATCAAAATAGAAAGAAATTCTTAAAATCTGTAATTTACAGCCTAATCGAGTAATCAACAAAGTTATCCCAAAGTTATTAAGATATTTAAATGCTAACTGCTTTTACAAGGAAGTAAAAATTAAAAATAGTACATAACGCGCGCGTCGATGGAAGAGAGATCGAAATGCGACAGGAAATTGAGGCATCTTAATCATCTAATATCGAGAGTACAGGGCACATAAGAAAATATAACGAAATATTTTAAAATATAAACTTAAAAAAGTATGTATAATATTCTATAATTGATTAAAATTTCTATATATATATATTACTTGTTTCGGGCTCACAATTGAATCCTCTTCACTATGTGTATGCATACAAGTGATGTTACATTGATTGAGATCAGTCGAAGATATAGACAAAATTATACACATAGTGATGATTTTAAATTAAGAGTCCTTCGTTCTTGTAAAATCTTGTTTAATCATCTAATTTTTTTCCGATGTAAACTTAAAGCCATTTGTTAATACATACTCGCTAGACTTTGAATATAATAATAACGAATACGTTTCTCTTCGTCTTTTATCTTTGCACGCAGATATATATCCTCGCAGTTTTGTCTCGGACGTGATAGTTCCGCGAATATATATGCAACGTATACGGTCGCTATCAGTCTTTTTCCATTTTTCCGTAAAAAATTAATTGGATAGGATTCTCGCGGAGTGATTCGCTTCCTACTCGTTTTACAGCCCGCTCCCACGAAGGCACGAGCGGAGTCGGCGATGGTAAGCGTCATCGGCCTCTCGAAGCACGTACGTCGGGCCGCCGCGTTTAATGCCAATGTTTCCGCATTCTGGAATCTTATTTCTGAACGAGGAATATTCGCTGTCTAGCCGGTGCAGGCAAAAATGTGCTGCCGACTGCTCACGCCGTGTCAAATCCTCTCGGAAAATCACGCGCGAACATCAGCCAGACACCGCGCCGCACCATGTCGAGATTTTATGGTCTGCATATACTCGACTAGTACATAGTACGTTAGGTAGTCCAAGATTTTTTCGAGAGAATTGCCGATTTTATCATAGATATCGTTGATAGAATTAATCGTTGTGAGACGCGACATTTCCGCGATGTAAAATTTTATTTCTGCCTACGAAACGTCAATCGAGCCGACACTTAACGGTGAAAATATGATGTTGAACTTGATTGAATTTTTTTATTATATTAGAAATTGAAAATTTCACCTATATTGATTCTGGATTCAATGGAAAAAGGATATTCCTGAAATTCCGATTGATTTTTCGTGCTTTCGAGAAGTTAAGCGTGTTGAGCAACGGCATTTCGGCATCCCTTCTTACAAAATGTGAGAATTAATCCGCGACGTGCAGGGCGTTAAATGAATTTCTCGCGATATGACACTTCTCACTTCCGCGCGAGAATGTGTCAAAAGTTAAATGTGATAAATGAATATTATGCCCGTGTCAACACGAATCTGTATCTTATTTAAGGATCTAAATATTCGCGACAGCGTACGATACAATGTATCATGAAAAAGATAGAAAGGTGATATAATATGTGAATTAGAATGTGAGATTACTGAGTAAAATATTGGATTTTGCAACACATTTGAATCAACCATATCGGTTGTCCCTTTATTCGAGTTCATCGTTCGAACGACACGACGGTTCGGCATGGATTATTGTCTGCACGGTTATTACGCTGAACGCTATCGAACATTTCTTCTCGTGTAACTGTATGAACGGTTGTTGAACACGAAGAAATGCGCGCGCGTGTGTACAAAAAAATCAAATTGCAAAAACTAGAATGTTACGCAGAATAGTCATGAATTGCTGAGCTGTTATTAATACGAATAATCTTTACAAGACAACGATCAGATAAGTGTTACGTGACGAAATGTAGGAGCAAGGAATACGAAGTCGCTTCTAAATCTTTGCAACTCGAGATAAACTTTTTAATTTTCAAATGTATTAAGTTGCTTCATCTAGTCTAAGCCACGAAAAGAGACTCTTTTGAAAGTGATAAATTAAATGATATAAAAATTTGATAAAATGTACAATATTATGATACAATCCATGGATATTCATTTTTCTATCATCCCTTCTTTACTTCAAAAGTGACATAATTAAAAAGATTAAAATTTTCTTATTTATAGAAACTAAAAAAATCACATTTTTTTTAGTTGTGTCAATTTTAAAATAAAAGAACAAAAAATGTTTCTTTCAAAAAATCGAATTGAATACAAAGAACATCGCGTTTCACTTTAAAAATCAATGATTTATCCGCTGTAACGCGAGGATTTATTGCTAAATACATTGCTTCACATCAGACAATATATCATTTAAGACGTTTAACGACGCGAATGTCGCACGATCATCACATCGACTGATGAAACAAAAAGAGGGAGATCATTATTAGAGGAGATAAATATAACATTTAATAATCGTGTTACAAGGTTCTACGCTTTCAGTACATTGACGCAACGCGGACAATTCGGATCTCGGTGCCAAGGACAAGTGGCTTTTAGTGACGGCACTGATTTTGCGGTCTGCCTCCTTTCTTTTCCAAAACAGTATTCCACGAAGAAAGCCGTTTGCCGCTTATTGCGACAGACGTAATCTTCGCTTTCAGAAACTATATGCACGATGATGTAATTCACAACCGCAATTTACGTATATGGTATAACTACTATTATATATCATACCTGCATAGCATCATGCGTATGGGCGTGCATAATAAGAATTATCTCAGTCACGATAAAGTAAAATTGCATCCTTAATATCACTGATCTGTTGTTTCTATATCAAGAATTGTTACAGTTATAGTTGTTCTACAATTTTTGTAGAATATAAAAAAATATATGTAACATCGCTGATAGATGTAAAAATTTTCCAATATGTTTGCATCGCGATTTAGATTTATAAACTTTACTGTTATGCTTATCTTATACGTCAATCTAATTTCAATTTTTATAAATTGATACATTCTCCGGATTTTATTAATGAAATCATTTAAACGTTCATGGAATTATCAAGCGATGTAACTCAGTGGCATGACAAAATCGTTGGTTCATCTTAAAGCCGATTATATCGCATAGCGGTATACCCTGGTCAACATAGATCGTCCGGTTTGCGTACTACGACTTTTCTTCGGTGAGCAAACGGTTTCGTTTCGTTGACACATTCCATAAGATTAATCGACTCACGTAACAGTTCGGGCGACATCCGCAAACTAGTACACAAGACACAGATCTATGAATTCCAAGAGAAATTGTTACGTCTCATGATGCAGCTAATTTATGACATATCTGTCTCCGTAACTATTTCGCTATTGTTTCGATGGATTAGAAACAAACATCTCGAACATCTGCGAACATGAAATAGTGTAACAAGAAATGACGTGTACTTGGATAGCATCCAACGCAAATCAAAGAAGAAATTAAAGGGAAAACTGCAGACTCGGAGATCGAGAGTGAAGGACAAAGTGACACGTAAATACACGCTGATTTTTTGCATACGGTATAATGTTTGCAAAGAATATAATTCTGTTCAGCAAAATTAAAAACGTGGTCGCGGTGGCATATTGAAAACGCGAGACTATCCCTCCTCTCGTGCATGAAAGCGCTTGATGTCGGTGCTAACCGCGGAAGCTGGCCTCGACAGGCAATGTCGCCCAGTCTTACGACAGCCTTCTTGCCAGCACGAACGAGAAATTCTGCTGTTGTTTCCTCCTTCATCACGACGATACATTAACGTTCTTCTGAGAATCGTTTCGTGCCGACTAAACTCAGGCTCGCGCAAAACGCACAATGAATTTCTTCCACGTGAAAGTTTGTCATAACTGCGAGCTGAGTTATATACTCTTCGATGATTAAAATTAATTGCCTGCCAACTTAATACTCGCAAAGTGGTTGTAAAACAAGAGTGGTCTTTGCGAATTCTGAATGTTGTACCCATCGTCTCATCAAGTATATCTTGTAACGTATATTATCCGTTTCTTTATCGGTTATTTTCAACTTAATGCATTAGTGAACACAGAACGCACATTATTGAGCCTCTATCTTTCATATGTTTTTCTAGTTTTGTTATCTAACAGTATACAATTTACTGTGAAATAATATTAAAAAATACAGATAAGATCTTAATTTTAAAAATAACAGATAAGATCTTAATAATTAGTTTAGCTGATTGTTTATAATGATACTAATTATAATTAAATAAACTCGTAATCAAATATTTGTCAAGACAGGAAAATGATACAACGGTTGATACACTTGCAAATGTTTTCTATTATTTTATCATTTTGAGACAATATAAAAAGCAATTTCAAAGAATTATAATTTCTTAATTTATTTGAATCTAATATATTTCTCTATTTTATATTTATTATAATATAATTAATTTATTTACATATTTATTAGCATTCGTTTAAATTATTTACTGCGAATTTTTATAATTAAATATTGATGTATACAGATCGCACATTGTAATTGATTTGCCAACTAAATAAATGTTGAATTATAAGAATGAATAAGATTCATGTATACTCGAATGCACTTACGCATACAATAACACGTGCAATGTCTCTGATACCGGTACAAATATGGTGCGATCGTCTGGATGATGCATCGAAAACCATTAAGTTGCGCGAAAGTTGCATTTGTTGCACGTGCATACGATCGATGATTAGTTACGTCGTGCTGTGCACTACGCCAGGAATGTTAATCAGGAGTTAGCGCAGTGCGCTTTATTAACCATGAATTAAAATTAGTCATAGTTTCGCGGTATGTCGGCATACGTAAGCGTTCGGCAATGCGACAATATATGCACCAATGATTTACAATTTACGAGCAATTTTTTAAGAATCTTATTTGCACACTCATAGACAGATAAAGAAAGTTTAAAATAAAATTTTGTATATCATTACGAGAAATTACGTTGTTAACAGTAAGGTATAGTAACTTATTCGATTTAAATATTCCTGCTTAAACTAGATAACAAGTACATGCAAAAGTTTTATCAGTAGACTTGTTTTAAAATGTGGAAATCCTTGAGACCATACAAATCTATATAAACTAAATAATTTGTGTTTTCGAATTGAGCGACAAAAAATTAAAAGATCTTATATTATACAAAATAAAATAAAAAGTATAAAATAAAATTAAAAGCAAAAAATTAAAAGCAAAAAAGTAAAATAAAATATTTTAAATAAAATCGGAGTAAACTTAAAGAAAGAGAATAAAATTAAAATGTGAGAGACAAGTTTTTTCCTTAAAACTCAGATTTTACGAATAAAAAACAAATCTCTAAAATTCGATGGAGACTGAATTCTCTTTAGAATATATTGAACTGTGACAAATGTGAAAGATCGCAAAGTGGCATCTTTGCGATTCGTCAGACGAAAAGCATGAAAAATCGAAGAGATGATGTCATTTTTTTAACGATAATACGACTGCGATGTATAATGTGTTGATATATGCGCGATGAATCATTCAAGGTTTGCTGGTTCGCTATTTAATGGTGCAAATATTTTTACGAATGCATTTCCTTTCCAAAAGAATTCTTAAAGGCATAACATAATAGTACATATTATATTAAAGAAGAACACTGAAATAAAATTTACAAAATGTACAGAAGAATTCTTAATGAGTTGACTTTTTGTCATAAATATATAATAGCAAAAAGCCCGTTTAAAGAATAAAATATTTTCGAATATTTTATGAGAATCCACGTTATTTATGATATTTGATTAAGCAAAAAACGAAGATAGTAAACGAAGATATTCAAATTCCATTAACGCAAATTCTGTTTCACCTTGAATTTGTTTAGCTTATCAGAAAATAAAACAGACATTTCATACAAACGATAGCTTGTTAAAACGTAATGGAAAACAGCAATCACATACATTATATTATCTTTCATACCATCACATTTAGCAAGAAAAATCATATTATATTTATATTGTACTTTAACAAACCTTTTTCATACAAATTAAATATTTACAAATTCCATATAGTTTATTAATAAACATTAAAATATTTTAATTACTATATTATATTATAGTCGAAAAACTTAAACTTTCATATCAATATCAAGAATTGGGAAATGTTATTGCAGATACGGTAAATGGTAAGATGGAGAACTGTGGAGGCGGCCAACGCCTGCCCCCGGACGGGGATGAATTTCCAGCAGCGTATCAAGAATTCAACAACAGTAACAACCAGCCATCGTACAGATATATCGCTACGACAAGGACAACGACGATAACTGCGAATGATGCAGAATTGTGTAATGAAAACGAGTCATTTCGTACTAACGAGACTGTTAAAATGCTCACGAACGATAGCAACATTGTCAGTTCGAGAAGCATTATTCTATCCGATAGTAAGATAACGTTCCCAGGCACTGAAAACGTGAGGCAGGATATAAACAAAGTTGCTTTGGCAAGTATGGAGAGTGTCCGGTCTGAGGTGAGCAAGGCTACGTCATCCAATGTAGATAATATATGTCAAGATGTGAAGTCCACCGAGATTACTAACGAAGAAAAAAAATCATCTTATCACACTTCGGAAGATATCGCGAAGAAAAACACTTCCATCGTCGCGGGAAGTTCTCTTTACTCTTGTCAGACGACTACCAGCAATTTAATTATGAGTGAGAAGAAGATGGAGATCGCTGGATATTATCACAAGGCCGTAACGACGCTCGAAGAAGTGCCAAGCCACATGGAAAAGGACGCGCCTATTGATACCCCACCGCCTCTTCCATTGACAGGTACTCATTACTTATCTAGTTTCGAATGAAATTCCTCGTCTTTTTTTTCTCCGAGAAGCAACAATGACATATCAAAAATATATTATTAAATTATTAAATTTAATATTTTCGGAAAGATTGATTTCTCCTCCCTTTAAAATTGTTTCAAGCACATCATATTTTTATGTATTACCTCCTTTTTTTTATATTTTTTGCAAAAATACGTTATATTATTCACAGGCCCGCCAAAAATAGAGCAAGTATTGCATACGAGAATTACTCCTACGATAGAATCTCCGCAAAGAAAGTTTTCTTTGAACGGTGATCTCTGGAGACAAGACGACAAGTCTGAGCGATCTGTTCGAGATAAAATCGCAATGTTTTCATCGCAAAGCAATCTTGATGCGCCTCTATTTCCCAATGCCATAACAGCGGCAGCAGTCACGAGCAACAGCAAACGCCTCTCCAAGTACAAGTCCTCCGAAGACGTTTGTTGCGATGACAAGAGCAACGGACAGAAAGATCGACCGTCTTTCTTCGCCGACAGGACGCAGAGTTCTTTCGATCTCACCGATTCAGCCAAGACTATGACTGGGCATGACTCCGCGAAGAAATATAATCAGAGAACGCTTAGTTTGCCTCAGACTGTTCAACCTGCTCTGTTGAGTCCAACTACGCAAACTACGCGGACTCCAAAGACGCTACCAATTGTTCCACCGAAATCATTATCTAACCCACTGTCAACTTTGTACGATAAGCAGAATTTCTTAAATACGACGACAAAAAATTATTGTGCAAATACCACAGAAAGCAGCAATTTGCAGAATGTCATGTATTTGAATATCGGTAAAACTGTAAATTCTTGTAACAATTCTAGCAACTCGATCAAACCAACGAGCACAACATCTTCATTAACGCGAGCTACCAGTTTTTCCGGCCCGACACCCTTTGTGCAAGATCGAAATTCTTTGACAACCGATTCCATCAGTAACTCACAAATTTCAAGAACGAATTCCTTAGCGTCCACGTTTAGACGACCCGGCGAAGATGTAAGGAGAAACAGCTTGAATCAGCTGATCGAGCAGAGACGAAGATCAATATCGAAATTACGTGGTCTGGTTATACCAGAAAAAGACACTGTATCAATTGATCAACCTATCGTCGATTTACCAGAAATCAAATCACGAGATTCAATATTATTGCATCAGGTAAGATTTGAAACATGTATAATGCAATTCAATGGTATGTTTAATTCGAATCCTATACAAGATATTAATTTTTTTATATTTTTTATATTTTTTTTATATTTTATAATATAATATTTTGTAATATTTCAAAAAATTTATCAGCTATTGCTTTGAAAAATCCATTTTTAAGAGTAATATTTAACGTTTCTCCATTTTATATGGAGAATGTAAAACATATTCAAAATAATACATTGTTCACAAAATACGTTTTTTCAGATACCAAAGGCAAATATTCAAGACAAGTGGGGGTCTCAAAGTTCCTTAGCCAGCAACGCCAGCACAGCGAGCCAGCCATTGAAAGCGACAACGTCTTTCAAGATGCCGGCGCCTCAGATATACTCCAAGTACTCCCCGGCTTTCAAAAGAAAGTCTCTCACGGTTTATGGTACTTCAGTGACGACAAATTCCACGATAAACGGCAATAGCCCGATCAAAAGTTCTCAATCAACAGCAATGTCCACATTTTCGGAGCCACCGAAAAGCCTGGAGAGTATTTGCAGCCCTACAAGAAGCGATTACAGCTTCGAGTTTGCCTCGACGACGAGCTCACCGGATGGCTCGCGTAGTAGGCCGAGGACAATACAAAGGAAAGCTCGCTTAGATTACGATGATTCCGACAATGATTCGGCCGTAAGCAGCTCTCAGAGCAGCATATCTCGCGGCTTCAGTCCGCCGATGTCTCCGGTACCGTCGGAAAGATCTACCATTTCATCAGAGAGATCTTATGTCTCCGCGGAATTAAACTATCAACGTCGGCCTTTGATCGCAGATAATTTGAGCAGAATTTCAGTCGCACGAGATGTTAGAGATCAAACTGTTGCATCCGATAAAGATCAATTCACCTCCAGGATAGGTATTCTTGGTGAACGAACATATCTAGCCGAAAGATCATCTTCCAGCAGCAGCGGGTCAAATCCGCGCTCACCACAACCGAACGAGTTTCTTTCGAGAAGTTCACAAATTCCTCAGAGACAATTGAGACGATCGAACAGCACCGATACAAATTGCAGCACATCCTCGACGCTTACATCTGGGTCTCAAGCCAGTGCCGAGTCTTTATCCCGAAGAGTACTGAAGCCGCAAAGCGTGGAAGCGATAAATCGAAAAAATATTCTGGCGAGCGCCAGATGCCGAAGCGGTAGGGATTTGAATGGATCGCCGCTAATCCAGCGAAAGTTCTCAGACGACGAAGATGCTGTAAAAGAAACCATCCAGAACGGTGATGCTATTCATCAGATAAGCAATAACTCGGGGAGCGATCCCGCGAGCAAACAAGAGATCAAGATTGCGTATATAGAAGTCGCGGATCCCTTCGCGGAGGATGAAGAATCGTTACAGAAGAAGGAGGAGAAACCTAAATTGCCACCTAAAATGAGTTTCCCGCCGCCAGCTGTTAGACCACCCAAATCTGAAATGTTGGAGCCATCAAACGATCTTAAAATGTGGGTTCGAGCGGAAGTAAAGACTTTGGCGCGATCAATGGAAGAAAAATCAAGATATGACAAAAGTCCAATTCTCCCAGCTCAAAATTTGGAAACAAGAAATAGTCGTGGCTCCATATTTAACCAACCCGCTATTACTGCGTCTAACAATGATTTATCTTCAAAGAATAGAACTACAATAAGCGATATGAAGGTCACCGCGATGGAAATGTCGAAATCACAAAGTAAAGCGAATTCAACTCCTAGAAAAAATATGGAAGACCAAAACGATCTTTTGACGATCTTAACAACAAAAAGTCGCTCCAGATCAGCTATACACGTTGACGAAGGGACGTTTGGTAGATCGAAGAGTCAGATGAGCCTAGAAGATATACTTGGCGCTAAGCCAGATTTAAAATTATCCCGTGCGCAAAATATAGAACCAAAAATTGAAAAGAATGGTATAATACCAAGCTCGCCGGTAAAATCTGCTTGGGAAATTTCGAAAGAAAATCGATACGGGAGAAGAGGCTCTATTACTTCGAATGAATCCTTGTTGGAGGATAGACCTTTTGTCTCGAAAATACCCACCTTAGGAAGAACCAAAACTGTCGACAGCAGCGACGAAATGACAGAAAGTGTCGAAAGAATAAAAAATGTGACAGCGTCGAAGATTCCGACATCTCGTGGCTTAAATCGACGCAGCGCCAGTGTCACGGATATGAAGAAAGCCTTGGAGAAGGTTGATACCAGTCCTATGCATAGTCAATCACAACAAAACGCCAGCAACACTCATAATCGATTTCCAAGTCTAGACAGCAGCATAGACGAGAATATTGGAACAGAAATAGACACCGATAGATGTTACAGCGAGCAATTTGGCAGTATCAGTTCACTCGCCAGCAGTACCAGTCTAATCTCGCAACAAGAACTGGCGCAGCTCGTCGAGGAGGCGAGTTTGGAAGAGGCACGTGGAGCGCACGATGTTATAGTTGTTTTGCTTCATAAGGAGAACCCGACAGGCAGCGTTGGCATTACTTTGGCTGGTGGCGCGGATTGCGAAGTGAAGGAGATCACGGTTCATAGAGTACTGACGCACTCTATCGCGGATAAAGATGGCCGGGTGCAGAGAGGTGATAGGATCCTCAGCATAAACGGTCGGAGCACGCGAGGTCTCACACACAGGGAGAGCATGGCGGTACTGAAGCAGCCAAGATCGGAGGTCGTATTGGTCGTGTCGAGGGTCAGGATGGAGGAAGGCTGTAAGCTGAGGTCACGAACTGCGAGTGTCGAAACCATCGTCGAAGGTAAAAATACATGCATTTCTTGCGTGAGAACTCTCACGATTTATTTTTTAATGATAACGGAATCGATGTAAATAAAAGAACTCGGATCGTACAGGGTTAGAGACGAATGGAAACGTGGAAGACACAGCGTGGGGACCACCGTCGACTGTGGCGGTTTACAAGGACGGAGCTGGTCTCGGATTTAGCTTGGAAGGCGGCAGAGATAGTCCCCTCGGAGATAGACCTTTAATTATCAAGAAGATATTCACCGGTAAATCTTCGTATATAATATAATATATTTGTGCTCGAATATCATGTTAAAGCATAATGTTAATTGTAATGATAACGATTGTTATATTGAAATGATAAGATAATAGATAAGATAATAGATAAGATAATAGAAATTGTATTATACGTTATCTTTACGATTATATGTTATCTTTACAGGAGGTGCTGCCGAGAAAACGGGTGCCTTAAAAGCCGGGGATCAATTGCTTGAAGTAAATGGTAACGATGTAACGCGAATGTCGAGAATAGAAGCGTGGTCTTTGATGAAGAAGCTACACGACGGTGAAGTGAATCTCCTAGTCAGGCATCCTGCCACTAAATCCTCGTGAAAAATACGAAATCCCGATTGTATGATGCAAATGAAACGTAGTAATGTGCCAAGCAAACGTCTGAATTATTTTTCGATCGATATTTGTTATGTAGGTATAATGATTAATAAGGTATGTTATTAATTTGTTTTGTTCAAGAGATTTTAGATACGAACCGATGTTATATGCGCGAGAGGCTTTTTCCATCGTGCTGATAAATTTAAATAATGTTTAGTCGCTGTTTAGTCAGATAATCAGAAATCTAAATTCATTTCGATTTATAAAAAGAGATCTAATCTATTGATATTATTTTTAAGAGCGTCTAAATTAATCGATAACTATCATTCACAGCTCTAATTGCATTGTCATTTATTATAAATTCAATAGCTAACGTACTAACAAAAAAGTTAAGAGAAAATAGCAAATCTGTGATTTGCTAATTTATTTTTCGGTCAAACGCCTTATAAATGAAATGTGCATCTTATGCATATAAAATAGTTCTAAAAAATAATTCTAAAATAGTATTTTCTACAGATATATGAAAGAATATATGCGAATTAACGGTACAACACAGTCTTAATAGTTTCATCACAATAAAATCAGTACGCAAAAAGAAACTTAAGAGTGCAAGTTTCCAATCTGAATCGACAATGCAAAATGCAATATCATATCTAATATGCAATGATTAGACGTGGAATAATATTTTTATTTCGTAAATTTCATCAAAAAGCAGCGATATAGCATCTTAATATAGTGTATGTTTTGACAACGAAATATATATGGAAATTTCAATATATGCCATATGCAAGCGAACTGTAATGTTACTGAAATGAAGTAGGTAGGCATGTCAATTAATCATTTAATTAAGCGATACGTTGTTAACACGAATCGCTCATACATTATAATTCCATAGTGCCGGCCGTGCAGTAATAGTTCGAATTAAGAATTTGCAACAAGCAAAATAGCTGAGTAGATAGTTATAATATGAGCCTGATTGTAGATTGCCTATTTCTAATCGATTTTAGCCACCCCGTCGCCTTATTATAGTGGTTCCTGTTACATTAGGATACAAATGATAGAATATTTTCATACGATACGGTGATCAAAATGATGCGCCGTTATAACAGTAAGAGAGAAAATGACGCGAGAGATCAGTTTTCTATGTGACTCTGATTAAACGTTAATTAATTTA
>Ga0157364_1003948_pt1 | contig 14611 bp, 10 predicted proteins | sample AttsexASBM2_FD_111476 | JGI IMG/M metagenome (GOLD analysis project Ga0157364, IMG submission 111476) | Fungus gardens microbial communities from leaf cutter ant in Ribeirão Preto, State of São Paulo, Brazil - Atta sexdens ASBM2 | ecosystem: Host-associated > Fungi > Mycelium > Unclassified ... | reverse complement strand
TACATTTGGTGATATATTTTAGTATGAATGAGAAAGAGTGAGAGAGATTTATTTAGATTGAGTGAGTGTGTGTGTGTGTGTGTGTGTGTATGTGTGTGTGTGTACAAGCTTTGATATGATGCATAATTCGGTCTATATTGCATTATACATGTGTCCCTTATTAACATTATTTGCATTAGTCTAAAAGAAATGACACCCAATAATTAACTAATGGCGAATTCGATTGAAAGAACTAATGCGCATGTTAAAGCCGTTGTACATTTAATTTGAGTATAAAAGTGAAATGCAAATATTTCGAATATAAATACATATTTTATCTAATTGTACAATAAAAATGTATTGAGTATTTCAGGATTTAATCGATTTCTATGTTTATGTATAAATATATCTATGTTATTTGGTGTACGGCTTTAATGCGCATCACTGCGCACCAGTGCGCACTAAGAGTGCGCCCAATCGAATTTGCTATAAGTTTTTGCAAATGCTTTTATTTACAATAATAAATGCATAAAAAATATGGCATATATATATATTAGATATATTAGAAATGCAAGAGCGTTACTATCTGCTGGAGAGAGAGAGAGGGGGGGGAAGGAGGGAGGGGGAGGGAGGGAAGGAGAAGGAGAGAGAGAGAGAGAGAGAGAGAGAGAGAGAATGATCCAAGTACTTACTAAATAAGTACACACTTATTTCTCTATTGTGTTTTAATGTCTTTTAAAAATAACTCGAGTTCTTTCATTCTTCGTGACAAATTGTCAGACTGTTGTTGCAAACGCTTAGTCTCTCGATTGCTTTCATCAAACATCCTTTGTAAATATTCGATTTTCTCTTCGCGACTCAATGAATCGGTGTCTTTGACGTAGTCACGACTGGGTGCAAAATACTTCTCAGCCTCTCTGCGCACACGGGAGATAGTATTATCACGATCTTCGCAATTTTCACAGCAGTCAGACCACGCGTTCAAGTCTACGTAAGGAATCTCGTCACAATTGACAAAGTCATTACGACTCTCGGGCAGTAAAAACACGTTGGGTTGTACGCGAGTGATGTTGTCGCCGTTGTCACATAAGATTCTGGCTAGTGATACTTGCTGAATCTGGACGAGTTGTTCCGCGCGGAAGATACTTGGATTCTCGTACCAAAATCGATCGCCGTCCCGGGTTCGCCGGAATTGCTCCAGTAGGAGACATTTGAACAGCGGTCCGACTTTCATTCCCGGCAACTGATCCTCGAGAATACCACCAACCCAAACGTCTATATTGTTCGGGTGACCATATAATTCGCGCAACTTCTGCCGCACTCGAGCGCTGCTAATGTCGTTAATCAAATGCTCGAACGTCTCGACACGCGACATGTTGCAATAATCGCGCCACTCTACATAGCCGGGAAGCCCGTGATCTCTTCCTCGTTGGATATTCATCGCCGCTAGATCGAGCGCAACCGCGTGAGCGGTACGAAATAGCTGTTCGGTGAGCTCAACATTGAGATTCTGTTCGGGCAGCTTCAGTTTCGCCGCCGTGGCGTACATACCTCGGATCAGCGGGTCGACACCACCTTCTTCTACTAATCGCCAAGGTGCAAAAAAGGCATCACGCAAATTGAGAGGACCCTGAGGAATTGGTTGGAAGGATGCGTTCAGTCGCTCTAGACGCGGTTGGATGAGCGAGTGGCCAAAACGTAGAGCGGCGGTGGCGAAAACGTTAGATATGCTGGCGTCTACGTTGGGATCGTACCCTCGGTATGATCCCAACATAGAGTCCTCGATCGTCGATCCAAATATTCGCGGCAACCAGTGTCGATAAGTGATGTGTTGCATCTCTGCGCCAACGATACGTCTCGCTTCCTGATACAATTTTTCGCCATTCCAGTGTGGATTCATCTCGCGTAGCGCGCGAGCGATGCGGTTGTGTTCGCGCAACCATAAAGTATGCATGGCCAGCAGGCCGACTTGCTCGTTGGCACGAATGTCACCGGCTACGAAGCAATTGATTGAACTCTCCAGTGGATTTCTGCGACAGTCGACAAACTGACCAGACGCATATGGAAGGAGAGGCTTGTGACCGGGAAATGTGGGACCTTCCCGGAGCAAGCCACGATCCGTTGTGAAATCACGCAGATCGCGCCCCAGCTTGTCGTCGTAGCCATAAACCTGCGACGCGTCCAAATAGCTGGTCAACTGATTCAGCTGTTCTCGAGGCATCAAGTCGCCCCACAGTATACTGGTCGCGCCAGAACCGCACACGGCGCTACTTCTGATAAAGTCGATGCACCGTCTGTTGCTGATACGTGGATCACCTGGCGGCACTTCCATCGGGAAGCAAGGTGCGGCATTGTCGCAGGATTTTTTGCAATCTATTCCATCCCACGATTCGCTCGATACCGACGGTAACGCGTGATCGAGATCATGGTCCAGAAACTGACCCCACTGCATCACCATGTGGCTAATCTGATCGTCTGACGTAATTGCATGGGTAGAGATTAGCGTGGTCGACACGAGACGTGCAGCGGGTTTCGGATAACCGTAGTATCGTCGTCCCTTCTCCCAACCGACCGGCATCGAGAATCCATTCTCGTAGATGGGTTGCAGTACCCTTCGGAATCCAGTATGCGACGAACCCCAAGTAGGATGGCGCAAATTATTGCAACTGCCGTCTATAGCCCGGTATTTGTGATGGAAGCACCTGTTGGTGCAATTCTGCCGACGTCTATGACCGGTGCACCCGGACAATCGTTCGATTTCCTTCACCTGCAACGGGATGCAGCGTAATTTTAGCGTAATTTCAGCTGATATATATACATATGTAATATGATTGTACGCTTGATGATCAACTTTACCTGTTCAGCTGTCAAGATTTCCTCGTAGCGGAATTCACCAGTCACGTTTGCTTTACTGCCAGTATCCACCATACGTCGAATATTAATGAGAGTTCTTTCAAAGAGCTCGGCGGGTCTAGCGGCCGCGCGATCGATCGCGTTCGGAAACCGTATTAAACGGAATGGATCAACGTGTTTCGATGAGCCATCCGAATTAAAGAGAGACGATAGCGTTTTATTAATGGCACGATCGATTTCCTCAGTGGCACTTTGGAAGGCTCGTATGACAAGTGTATCCGTTGCACCGGGCTGCCGAACGCGCACCAAAGCATCGCCGGTTGCGCGACCATAATCGTTTATAGCTGAACACTCGTACCTGTAAAAGGAAAATGATTGTTGTGCCCAGGATTGATTGATGTAATGGAAGCATGATTTCAATTTTTATTATTGTAGATATTAACTCTTATCAAACTTTTTTTTATATACAATATTGTCAACGTCAACAAGCTAAAGATTCATAAAATCGCATCGAATTAATAATCATAATATTGTATAACATGAATTATTTTTTCAAATTTACTTTAATTTAATTTTTTTTTTTTTTTTAATGAAAAATGTATCACGTGAGAAATGCTTTCTACACATATTCACAAAAATAATTCCTTTAATTTCCTCATTGAAAATAATGATAATTAATGACCGTTCTTGGCGGTCATGCTAGTGTTTCAATCTTACCTGCCGGAGTCTTGCGGAGTCACATTAAAAATAAGAAGACTTCCTCCGCGTGTGATCTTGACCCTGTTACCCTCGAGTGCGCTACCGTCCTTCTTCCATTGTATCACTGGCTTCGGGATACCCTCAGCCCGGCAGGGTACTTCGACAATGGCATTCAATTCCACTTCAATGTCTTGCGGTCTGAATAGCAATCGGGGCGCCGTCAAATCTACGACATTCAAATTTGCGAAGAGATGAACCGTGTGATCGGTGCTCCTAAGATAACACTCGTATTTGCCCGCATCGGTTTCCTTAACCGCGAGAATACGTAACAACGTGCCATCGTTCTCAAGTGAGATTCTATCGTTGAAGAGGATCGATCGGCCGTCTCTGAACCAGTGAGTATCGGGTCTAGGATTACCCAGTGCTCGACAAGAAAAAGTCACGTTGGTACCGACAGTCACGTTTTGGGATTCTGGTCTTTCAGCGAGTATCAATTGAGACGCTGCTGTAATCACTGCTCTGGCCTTTCTGGATTTGGCCGAACCCATATCGCTACTAGCTACGCACTCGTACATCCCGCCGTCTTGCTCGGTCGTGCCAGAGATTACCAAGGTGCCGTCCTCGCGGATCACGTACTTTTCGCCGTCCTCACGAATTACTACATACTTTTCCTCATCGTCATCTGCCTCCCACGAGTATCTTGTATTCTTCATCCATTTAATCTTTGGTGTCGGATCACCTGTTACTCGACACGTTAACGTTATCGTGTCACCAAATCGTACTACGGTGTCTTCCGGACCTTCTATGATACGCGGTTTTGCTGCAAAGAGAATCTTCTATTACGACGAAAATTTTGAAGAAAAATTAAATAAATGGATATGAGATTATTTATTTTATCGTGTTCCTCTCATTTCTTTTTTTTACATCTTCTCTAATTTTACGATATATATGTACAATATATCGCGTCATTTATTTTATCTATTGTCACATTGAACTTTCTATCCAAATTTTTCATTGCAAGCTCGTACGAGTAACACGGAGAGGATCATATGATTTTATTTATTATATAAAAGTCTCTACATATGTGTAAATATATTCTCTATGAATTGATAGTCATATTAATATTACTAATTGTAAGTAAGCATATAGTTTAAGAATTGCTACCACTCCATTATCATCGATTTGAAAGTTTAAAGTTTTTGAATTAATGAACAACAATCAGTTGATTGAAAGTTTCGATATAATGAAGGATCACGCGATAGAGATACACAGATCATCCTAGTAAGAGTCATCGTCACAAGAGATGCAGCAGTGACCGACGTGTCAATGATCACAATGATGTAATCGGCATTAAATTATATCAGTGATAATGTCATAAATGTGTGAGCAATGTGTAATTGATAATAATGAGTAACGAAAAAAATAATGAAAGAATAAACTGTTTCCTAGCAAAGTATTCAAAACTCGACTAAAAGAGAAATAACTAGGGAATAAGTAGGAAATATTTACTTATTTTTTAAAAATTAAAGATTAAAAAATTTTACTATAAGCTTAAGAGTTCTATTCTTTCACTATCTTAATTTATTCTTTTAGGTTGTGACATGTGAAGCGAGAAGGTACACAATAAAATAAAAATTCTTGCAAAATATTTATATTAGATACCTAATATAAAAATAAAACAATACAATAGATAGATCCGATAGATTCTTGTAAAATATTTCGAAAACTTTTCTTTTATTTCATTAATTATAATAAATAATTTTATATCCGTAATTCAGTCTTGCCCTTGTATGATATATTATATATGTATAAATCGTACTCTCCGCGTGCTTTTACTCAACTGCAATGAAAGTCCTCGGGCAACATTGTAGTTAGAGAGCGACCCTTCATTTCATGTGGAGATTGGCAAATTGCCGCCATCTCCGTAGGTTTGTCCTGAAGGCGTTCCACCAGCCAGACCAGATTACAATCGCAGATGAGCGCGTTGCTGTCAAGACGCAGCCGCGTCATCGGACCAACGTTGACGAACGCATTCGCCGGCAACCGATGAAGCTTGTTGCTGTGCAGAAATAGACGCTCCAGCACCGGCAGATTGTTAAACGTGCCCGGTCGGATCTCCCGCAGATGGTTGTGGTGCAGGTACAACTGTTCGAGCCGTGGCAACCCCGCGAACGCGCCCGGCGCGATGTGCTCGATGCGATTTTTGTATAAGTAAAGAATCCGTAGATTCGGTGCGCCCTCGAACGCGCCTGCCGGCAGCCGTCGAATGTGATTGTCGTTCAGTAGCAAGGTATGCAATTGGTTGTGTCCGTGAAATGATCCCCCGCGCACTTCCGCAATGCTGTTAAATCGGAGATCTCTGAAAGGATTTCAAATTTCGGGATGAATGTGAGATTATCTTTCTCGAGAAGAAGGAGGAATTATATATATTAAAATTACATATCTCACAATTACTGATAATTAAATACGAACGTAATTAATTATTAACGTTTTGCGACAATGTGAAAGTATATTACAAAGGATCAGAGATTTATATTCGCGATAAGAAGTAAATTGGATAATATGGTCATTTTATTGATTTCATACAATCTCAGATTGTAGATTAGATAATAATCGTGTTTCGATTGTTTTCTCTACGCTAAATACGACATAAATATGTGGAATTTCGTATGTGGGCGAGAATATCGAAATTATAAATCTATTTCTCCGCGCCTACTCATTTAGAATGAGAGAAAAGTATTCGTAAGCACTTCTTGAAATATAAGATGAAGTAAATAACAATCATTATTATTCATTTCATCGATAGATGGATTGATATCTATTAAATAAATATCGATTAGTGAAATCGATTACATTCTTGCACATTCCAATTTGCTTATTAAAAAAGATTATTGAATTAAAATATTATCTCATTAACGATATACAAATTATATACTGTTATATGTATATAAATTATAAACCATTCTTCTCACTTTTTCGATATAAATCATACTTTGCGTTTCGACGTAGATCGGTCTTCACGCCTCACAAAATAGATCGTTTCATTCATTTTTTGACATAGCTCTTTCTTCGATGTTTTTTTCGATAGCATCTTCTATAGCTCAGGCATCGATGTATAATGTCGAATAATGGTTGTTAATATAAACGTTTACGTTTATTTACGTTTTATATATACGTCGTATACATTGTTTATTGGTATTTAGATGAAATATTTAGATAATTTAAATAGCGTTATCTTATTTTTACTAGACATATGTATATTATCTTTATCTGTATCTTAGATAAAATGTGATATCTTTTTTCAAATTATTTAAGATGAAGATCTTATTTTGATAAGAGATACTAGTACATTATTAGTAGTACATTATATAGTTATACGCACACACGCGCGCGCGCGCATAGCAATTATAATGAAATAAAAAATTATAGTGCCATTTCGTACGAAAGAAAGCGATTCCAGTAATCAGCTTCAATTCCTTTACTCTGACGTTGAATTACTCTGCAGATCATTTCACATTTCACGGTAGTTAAATGATATACTTTAAACGAGACCTTAATAAAACATCGCGTTAATGTTGATTGTATCAGTTATGAAATGTGAAGCGAGTTTCGAGAAATATATATTGCATATACATATAAGTGCATCGATGCATATAAATATTGGTGATTTATTCGTTTAACGTCGCGAGGGTTCATATTAATAACATAGATCGCAAGTGAATTAACGATAATAGCAGTATATGAAGCGAACATCATGAGAATGATTCCAGGAAGACGATCCGTCTCTTCTGAACCATATTCATCACAGATTTCATCGAAGCTACAGCTTCGCCATTTGATTCACTGAGAGATGCACGACTATGTCTACAATTATAACGATGACGTAATCTGTCCCCTTGCGGAATGCGAATTCACTTTCTCGAATTGATATGCCTTGTTTTGTATCTATAATCCAAAAGACAATGCGCAGTATAATGTTTTAATAAACGTTGATATTATAATTTTATATACGTGTAAGTATATAAAACAAAAATGAATGAATAAATTTTAACTTTCTACAACAGATGCAAAGAGATACAATTAGAGAGAGAGAGAGAGAGAGAGAGAAAGAAAGGGGGAGAGATAATTTTGATGCATTAAATATTGTTAATATTGAAGAAGAAAAGAAATTTATTTCTATGTGTTATCAAAATATCGAGAATTACTGATATTTAACGCATATTTATGTTACGCGTGGACATCCATATCCGCAAGTAGTTTAATCGAGCGAACATAATTTCTTACTTTACACAGCGTAATTTTTTGCGCACGTTATTTTATGTAATCAAAGATTATAATTGTGCGTAGCACAAGAAACGAATATCTCAACGAATACTGATATCGCGCCATAAGTATAATATATACACATATATTTATTCAACGAGACCTTAAACGAATACTTAAAAATATTCAATATTTCAGTCAATGTTCTATTGGATATTTCATTGATTATCGATCAATAAATACAGCACTGTATAACCACTTACATATATTTTTTTTATATTTTATAATTTAAATTTTAAAGAATAAACAGTAATTACAAATGTATCGAGATTTTAAATTTAATTCATATGGGAATTTAATCAAATATAACGCATATAATGATTATAATACAAAAGTATATCGCGCAGTCAGAAAGAAATTTCAAATGATCGAATAATACATCTATTAGATAAATAAATAATATTGAATAAAAATAAAACATTCAAATTTGATTTATTTTAAATTGCCAAAAAGTATTTATATGTGCATGACTCATTGTTATAGAAACATATGGTCTTCTTGTTTATTAATTGTTTAGAAACGATATTATTTATGCGAAACTTTGCATAAATAATGTTACGCCAGGTTTACAGTGAATCGGTAGTCCTAAATCTTAATCTAAATAGGTGCGACTACAATTTTTCGCATCCATAATGAGTCATTAGTTGTATAGTGAGAACGTTTGGCTCGACCAATCAGAAGAAAAAAAGTTGAATGTGGCCGTTTTAAGAAAATTAATAATCGTACAAGTTTGCTGTTAGCCAACTTGACTGATTCACCCATAAGACTTAGGATTATCGACTATACCGACTCATTGTAGACCTGGACTTATATTTTATTATTTTCTCTTAACTTTATGCAATCGTCATATGATGCCTGTTTATCAACTTTTTCGCACAAGTTATTATTATCCATGCTGCTTCATTGGCATTAAGATTGAGAGCTCAAACTCTTATTCAGCTACAATTTTTCAACAAATATGTGAAAGAAAATCTTTTGTTTCTTTTGAGCTAAATAAAATCTTTCTGAATCTGAAATTCTTATGAATCTATGATAAACGCGTGTTAAATACGTTAGACTCATTCTACATTGGTCGTATTGTAGGCGTTGCAGGTTATAAGCTCATTGCATCAGTCAATCCGATGCGTCAATTTTAAAATCGCACGACGCTTATGATGCTCGCTATGATACGACCAATGTAGATTAGGCTTTAAAGTATTGGGTAGGTCATCATTACAGAAATAGTAAACAAAATAATATAAATTATATAATCGTATTTGTGAGCGTAAGAGATAGAGACACAGAGAAAAAAAGGATTTAATCGCGAAAACTTTTCTTTGGGTTATGTGATACAAGAAATAATATTATGTATAGCATCTATGAATTGTATTTATTTGTTCTTTATTTTAACAAAATTTCACATCACCGTCACATGAGCAGCGATCGTAAAATTTATCAAAGAATCTTTATATTTCAGAAACTTTATATTTCGGAGATGCATTCGTATAATGTATTTCAAATGCTTGGTTAATTGTCACTACATTTGTTTTCTAATTTTTACAAGATGTAATCCGAGACAATCACTATTTACAAATTATGGATTAGTAATTTTTTCCGAACTTATTATTTTACATAACATGATGAAAAAAAAATATTTCTTATATGCATGAACATATAATTGAAAAATTATTTATTTTATAATTTATTTATTTTAAATGATTTAATAAATCGCATAAGAGAAAAATTATATATAAATAAAGAATAAAAAAACAGAGGAAATTACATTTCCTAACTGAGAATTTCTAGATTTACATTTCTACAATGTGTTCTAAGGTTAGATGACACAGTGATCTGTGTCATCTAATAGCGTAATAAGGTCATGGTTATCATAGTAATGTTGAATCTCTATTGAATAATAGTTTCTTTTAGGATAAAGCAAATTGTAATTTTATAACAATAATTTTTAAGTTATTATATAAATTAAAAAAAGATATGTATACGATTACAATTCAATGTAACACATACATTTGAAGTCAGTTAAGACAAATAGAATTAATTACACTTTATCGTTGATTCACAGAATTGCAAACTGATTCGTCAATATTTATCATATGTCTTTATCCGAGATTTTGTGTAATGACTTACAACAAAAATGATAAAGAACTTATATACTCTCTTCGTACAGATTGTAGATTATCGTCTTATTTTTTTCAATAAGCGCGTCAAAGTTTATGGGTACCTACACGGTATCAATGACATATATCACCGCAAGATAAATCGAGGTGAAACGATAAAATAATCGGCCGTTTACATTATTGCGATATCACATTACCGTTTTCTTATTTCAAGTATTAAATATTTTTTTTTTTGAAATATGCGCTTCTTGAAGTAGCGGAATCTGATATATGTATATAAGTGTTAGACGTTTATCAGAAAGACACATTTGTGTTATAAATCAGTGCTTTGATGCTATTTTTTTTAAGGAAAAGAAAAATTATTTTTTTTAAAACGTAATTAAGAATGACATAACTGTAATAAAAGCTTAGGTTTATCAGGTAGACATTCATAAAAGTCGATTGTTCAAAATACGTCATTCATATTTCGCGTCTCTAATTCATATGATTGTCTGATTAGTCGTAACTATTTTCAATTTATGTCTTGTAAATTTCCTGTAACATTTAAATAGAATAAGACGCTAATGTAATATTCGTATATATAAAAATAAAGCCCGAAACAAATTCCATTGATTGGAATCTTTTATCTGGAAAAATTACGCAAATATCCTAATTCGTAAAATATATGTATTTATGTAGTACCGTATGAACATAAAAAAATGTGATTTCAAATAAGTGTGGTTTTGCATCGCGCGCACGCGCGAGTTCACCTTACTCCATTCTCTTTCGTTTCTGTTCATTCCTCTCTTTTTCCGAAACTCCATTTAACGCGTAATCGTAACTTATATATACATACATACATACATACACACAGTTCCAAGCAACCGGTGATCTTCGGGTTTGTTGGTCTAATTTGCTTTAAATGAATAACTTGTACGCTTGTTTGCTGAATTAGATTTCCATTTCAAATTCGTGCATTTGCTGATTTTTATTGATTAAAATATAATTAACTCTCTTTCTCTCTCTCTCTCTCTCTCTCTCTCTCACTCCCGCTTTGAGAGAGCATATTTCCGGGGGTATTAAACAATTTTTTTATTTAAGATTTCTTATAGATAATTGTGCAGATTGATTACAATGCAATTATTACTATTATTAATTACTATTTAATTACAGTTTATAATACGATGAATTCTTGGAACAAGTCTCGTTGAAACACGATATATCATTCTTCTCTTTGTGCGAAACATAATAAATAATACTGTGCGAAAAATACGAATGCATATTTTTCACACGTGAGAAAGTTGCGATCTTCTTAACTTAATTATACATCTCGATTAATGTTTTCGCATATGAGTGAATATGGACATCAATGCGCTTTCTCTTGACCTTTCGTCATTCATCATATAATTCCACTTACATTGATTAATAATCAAGCAACAATGGTTACACATTTTTCTTGTGTAAGCATTGAATTTTCGCATATAGGATAATTTCAAATTTCAATTTTTATATAGAATTCTCTATATAAAATGTATTATGCACAATGATCGAAATTTCGAATGATTATGTTAAATTGAAATAATTATTGTATTTTATAAAGAAAATAGACGACTTACAGAACGGTGACATTAGCGGGCACCCGTGGCACTTGGATCAGCTTTAAGAACATACATCGCACCTGCATTGTATTGTTGTAGCAGACGCATTTCTGTGGACATTCTATCGTTTCTCCAGTAACTTGCTGCAAGGGATCTGTTGCGAATAGAAGCGACGGGACTAACAGCGTCCAGACCAACAGGTCCACGGTCCGCCTCATGTCCTTCGCTTGATCGTCGTGTTCAGTGTATCCTCGAGAAATGTATTCACAGTAAGAGTAGTCTTTATGTTGTGTCGCGATACCACGTGGATCAGTTGGTCGGACGTGCGTGCACGTACACACATACACTCTCTCTCTCTCTCTCTCTCTCTCTCTCTCTCTCTCTTTCTTTTTCTCAAGTACTTTCACTGTATTATTCACAGGATCTATGCAATGGGAATCTAATTAAATATTGGATATAAAAGGAATACCTCTGTTGAGACGCGTTTCGAGAGAAGGTTCAGATTAATAGCGATTGCAAGAGACAAAAGAGAGGAAGAAGGAAATGCACCACCACAGTTGACCACAACTGCCCGTCCAGTTTCTGAGCGGCGGCAGCCACTACTGTAGCGCTACGCGACTCATGTTCGCGTCGGGAGTCGGGAGTCGGGAGTCGGTTGGGACCTCGTTCGGAGAGAGGGTCCATTGCGTCACGCGGGAGTAGGTACAAAAGACTTCCCCGAGACTCGTTTCTCTTCGCTTTCGTTCCTTCGTTTTTCGTGTTGCCGTCGCACCGTCGCCGTCGAGGCACGTTGAATGCGCGCTACGAGCTACGTGTCCAAGAGTACGGGAATATGCAAAATACGAGTACTCGCGAAACACTGCGACTTGTTTTTGAAGTAACGGAGATATACCACAATATGCGTAGGTTAGTAAAATTAATCAAAACAATAAACGAATAATTTTTTTACATCTAATTATTCATTATGATTAATGATACTAATTTAATGTAAAAGATTGATCAATTTTATATAGTCGATTATTCTCCTCGCATTCAACTGTGATTGATCGGTCAGTTTTTTAAGGATTACTAAACCTATTGTAAATCAGAAATAGTAAAATAACATGGGAGAGGAGTAAAAAATTTAGATGATTCCTTAAAACCTCGAATGCTTATGATTACTCCAGACATGGAGTAATCCATTTTGGAACTCCCCTTTTGGACGTTCCAAGATGCTCTAAAAAAAGGACAGCATCCGGGGAAAAAAAGATGGATGACAATTCTACTTGTAACGATAATTATACAATTGCATGACTCGAAAATGATTAAAAAAGGAACATTAAACCTTCTCTCACTTTTGCGCAATTTTATGTTATTTACAAAATTTTCATGTCACTCGATTATTATAGAGCTATATATATGTCTCTGATTTTCGATAGAATTGATTTAGATAGTATTCATATTTTATTTTTAATAATGAGACGCGTTATCAATTATTATATCTTGCTTCAAATAATTTTTCGGTTCTATCGATCTAGATACAATACATTTTAATAGTATCAACAAATTTTGATATGCTATATATAATATTTATGCTTATATAATATTTATTACATATAGATTCTAGTTTTTATAATATTTAAAAACATATCTTAAATTTTGCTTTAGTCTGCAATAATACGAGTACATGTGTACCTATATCAAGAGAAAAGACACGGCAATGTCTCGGCGTTGTCTAATTAATCCTAAGATGATTGTTATTTTATATGTATGTTTACTCGCGCTGTGACGAGTGGCGAATAGGCAGAACAAGTGGACCACGAATAGGCGTGTGCACGTTTCTATGTAGTACGCCTGAACGCGTGTAGGGTAGCATAGATTGGATTTGTGTAGATATAATACATTTGTGGGCGTGAACATTTTGTTTACCGGGCATCACGTTGCTTATTGTGCGTACGATGAAAGGAGAAGAGAAGGTGGAAGTAGCGAAAGGATGTATTAGGGGCTTGCTCTATTGCTCTTTATATTTAGCCCATGTAAGAACGGTTATGTTGAAGTTTACACATTTATGCGTGTTGAATTGTACAAGCAAATTCATCATATTACAACGACCTAGCGAGGCATATTGCGATCAATTTACGATGATCAAATCAAATAAACGCTCTGATTTATACTAACTAAATTCAAAAGATACAAAGATTAATCAATTTAATTTATTAATGTCTCGAAATATAGCTTGCTCTTCATCGTTCTTATATCTTTTTATTTTAAATATTTAGAACAGCAAATAAAAGAAGAATTAAAATTTTTAAATGTTCATCTACGAAAATTGTTATCTTTGTCATTTGCTCAGTTAGTTAATTTGCTTCGGAATTGCATGCATAATTCCAATGTACGTGTAAAAGTATTATAACTATAGCGCGTAATTAATCATTGGCAGCAGGCATAACCGTTGTGTAAAGATAACGATACTTAATTGAACCTACGATGTTTGACGAGTGCCGTGAGGAAGTGATCTAGTTTATAAATAGCATCGTAAGATATTGATATTTGTATCATTACTAATATAATCTCGTCTGATATTGTCTTACAATTTCGTTATCAATCATGTATCTTCGTCATTGTCTTACTTTGATCATCTGTGTATCGTCTCTAAATTAGATAATATAATTCGGTTTATATATCTGAAATTGTTTAATATTTAAAAGAAAAACATAAATAGGAAAATCACATGTATACATATGTTACAGACAAAATTTTTGAAAAAATTGTTTTCGCAAGAATATTGTTTAATAACAAAAGAAGCAGAAGTGTTCTTCCATTCATAATACATTTCTTTGAGAAAGCAAACGAGAACGATATAAAGAAGTCGTCGCTTCGTCATTTAATATGGCTGCATATACGCGAAGAACAATGCAGATGACTGACGCACATAATAAAAGAATATTAAATGAGAGAGAGAGAGAGAGAGAGAGAGAGAGAGAAGGGGAAAAGAAAATATTAACGTATTCACTAGGAATCACTAGAAAAAAATCACGAGGGAGAATCATATATGTTTTAAGATTATCTATTGGTATAGATATTGTA
>Ga0157364_1003947_pt1 | contig 14611 bp, 7 predicted proteins | sample AttsexASBM2_FD_111476 | JGI IMG/M metagenome (GOLD analysis project Ga0157364, IMG submission 111476) | Fungus gardens microbial communities from leaf cutter ant in Ribeirão Preto, State of São Paulo, Brazil - Atta sexdens ASBM2 | ecosystem: Host-associated > Fungi > Mycelium > Unclassified ... | reverse complement strand
TTAATCTGTAAATATAATACTCTCTCCTTTTTATACACACACACACACACACACACACACACACACACACACACACACACACACACACACACACACACACATATATATACATAGTATTCAATAAATATTAATTACATATGACGTATAATTATATGTACGATATTTTACATAAATACACACACACACATACACACATACACACAGAGATATGGAAAGCGGTATAGAGATTTAACAAAATAAACAATAAAGTATATGCTCGTACGAGATATAATATGTTAAATGTATTATATAATTTTATTGAATATGCCATTTATAACTAAATATAAATCGAACAAGTATATTAATAGATACGTGATCACAGATTTGAAATATTATTATTATTCAAATATTAATAAAATTGATTGCAAATACAATCTTTAGATATTGCAATTTTTAGATTTTGCAAAATATATAAATAAATAGAGCGTATAATATATTATGTATCTTTAATGAAAAATAACCTAATAATATATTTTACATATAAATTACATATAAATTATATGTATATATGTATATAAATAAGTAGATTTCACGTTTATATTTTCATTCTATTTTATTTATACTTTCGAAAAATTGGACAATATAAACATAAATTAATCGCCTATTAAAAAACTTGCGATAAAATTTTACGGTTCAAAATCCAATCGATGACTTGCACATACGCACAAGCCAATTTGTACAATCAACATTTTTTTCAAAAATACGTATTACATAATTTCTATTATGCTTCAGCCATTCGAAAGATATCAAAAAAGAAAAATTCAGAAAAAACTATGGCGAACAATGAATTACGGTAGATATCCTATTAGATAGTTACGACAGGGTCAAATTGAATCGATCGACTTTTGCTGACAAGTGCGAGTTCGAAGTCACACTGTCGACTTCTTTACTAGCATCCTGGCAACTATCTTATCCCCTTTAAAGATTCCCTCATCATCGCCACTCTCTCACACTCTCACGTGGTTTCGCACACGTTTCCACTAAGTTTCAGTCTGATCCGTAAGTATACATCGGGGAATATTCACTCTGAAATCACTTCACGCATATGCATATAAAAACTTGATGGTGGATGCAAGGGTCACGGAAGCACTATGATTGCTCGATCTCGCGAGAACATTCCTCAACTGTTGTCATATGTTCCGTGAATTATTCTCGGGAGTCAGAAAGAAATCGAAGTCTCACACGCCCGTGCGATAAAGTGCTTTACTAGGGATGGGCAGCTAGAAATTCGATCTTATCGGATATCCATCAGATGTTATAGACGAAGTTACAGCGGGACAAAAGTTCGCCGGGGATTTTCAGCTCCGAGTTCGAAAGAGTCAGCTGATGTTATACCCGTTCGAAAATCACATTAACCAGCGAGGTTTATAATCGACATTATATTAACGAGTGTGAATAAGTTCTTTTAGCTAGATTTTTAATTAGATTTATCTTTAAAAACAGTGAAAGCGAGAAATAACAAACAGTGTACAATTTTTAATAAAATTAGTATCAATGTGACGTAAATAAATTAATAATCAATATCTTAGTTGCAGTCTACATGTAATATCTTACCGATATAACACAAAAGCTTACATTTCCAATGTTACTCTAATATTGTTGGATTGTTGCAATGATGTTGCTAGAATGATCTATACTGTATGAATAATAGCTGAATATCATTTATGTAATGATATAAACACCTTCAAAAATTTCTAATACTTAATTCAAGATTAGTATGACCTAATCTTGCGAGTTGAATATAAATGCTAATAACTCTAACGTTATTATGTGTGAGAATAAATATAATGTATATGTACACATGCTATATATGTTTTTGAGATACGTGCCAAATATTCATACTATATTTAAAATGAAACGTTTGCCAAAATTTTCGACAAATATATTAGCTGAAAAAAAAGGATTCGCTTTTGATACATATATATGCGCAAAAAAAGTTCTTGAAACAAATTATAATACAGCTTCAACTAGTCAGAATCTATTCCTCATTAGTGCCCCCATCGATAAGTTTTCAAATTTGTACACTCCACTAAAGGCATACAAGAGTATATAGGGAATTCTTATCGGAGATGCATCGTGTGTCACTGCCGAAGTTAGAAAGAAAATCTTGCGTATAGCTTTCCAGAGACTTTTCAGTTGAATTTTAAGGAGATACGCAACTCCCGGTTTCGTGGTACGGCATATTAGCCTCGTGCTGTCGCTCGACTTTTAAGTGGGGAGATCGAATCGATATAGTTGGAAACCAAACTTTCTCTACGTATAGTCAAAGAGACTGTATGCTGAAGAATTTTATTTAAAAACTTTTTCTAAATCTAGGGATTTTTCTCGCTTTTATTAAACAAACTTGGAAATTTATTCCAAATCTATTATAATTTTTATCATTCCTGAATTTAATTCTGATAAGAAATAATTCTCCATACTACATATATTTAAAGTATTATGTAGGACATTCGGAGCCGGTTGTCACACGGGGTTGATTGTCAAAAAGCTAATATATAACTCTATAAGTATATGTCAGAGCATTCTCTTCTTTATACTGATTTTATTTTGATAATATGCTGATAATATTAAATTGTTACGTAAAATTTTATATACACTTTTTTCTAACTGGCCTCAATCTCCTCTAGATAATTGTATAAAATAAAGCGATATTACATTAAAAATACTTCCAAAAATATAAACTTTGCAAATACAATTGATTTCGTAAATCGTAGATGTGTGTACCATATCTTGCTTTTTTATATTTAGAAATATAATAGTACGTCATAAGTTTATAATTTAAATGAACAGAATTATTTTCACCCCATTGTTTGCAAAGATACATTTACGTTCAAAACACGTAGCTTCTGTTTGCTTCGCTGCTCACGTACTCCTCTTCGTGGTACATTGAGACGTATTCTTTAAATCGCCATCAAAAGTACGGGACTTGCGTGACATGATAAAATTTAGGATGAGAAACTTACACACGCGGATGTGGCGTTTAAATACATTAAAGCTTACCGATAACAACACCGTCAGCTGCTAGATACGTGAGGAAAAATAATTATCAACAGTATATTATACTGTAATGTACAATGCTATTATAAATTAATAATTTAGTAAAGATAAGATTGCAATAATTATAGAATACTAATAATTAAACAATCCCACGGAACGCGATTAATAATTGAAGTAAATATTGATTCTACATAAATATTTTAAAAAATTTCAAACTTTTTGACACACTTGTGAGCAGTAAACTAAACTGATGCCAGACTAGACTGAACTCGATTTTAGACATTCTGCTCATTGGGCAACTAAAAAAAAATTGCGAAAATTGCAAAATTGTAGAGAACTTTTTGACTCAGTTTAATCCGCTTTACTTCCCTACAAGCGGTGTATCAAAAAGTTGGGACACATACACACGCGCGCGTTTATAAGTGTGTGTGTGTGTGTGTGTGTGTGTGTAATATAAGAATGTACTTTTATTTTAATTTAACATTACAATGCGTTAAATTAAAAAAATTAAGAAAATAGAAGTTGCTTTCTTCTACAATAAGTAAAGAAATTAGTAAATAAAATCTGATGATTAACACATCGTACATCTTCATAAGTATTATGCTTCCTTATTTATTTTATTATATAAAATTATATTTAAAAAATGAGAAAAAATATTAATTCCACATGTAAATAAATTTCACTTTTTCTATACTCTAAAAATAAAGACAATATATGAATTTGGACCGATGAGAACAAATATAACTACATGAGAAAAATTCTATATATTCGGTCAAAGCGAATCTTAGTGCTTAAATATTTCTGTCACTAAATTTTTAATTTAAAAAGTTATTATAGACTAAATTATTATAAACTAAAATTATCATTTAAGCGTATTCATTTAATACAGTTTTATTTAAAAAGATTTACATTAAACCGCAAATAAGATTTATATCAATTGCATTATGTATATCTGCATTTAGATTAAATTATAAAAATTCAATAATAAATCAGAACATAATTTGGTATGTGTATTATTTCAATTTGTGTTATTTTCAAAATGTTTGGATAAAATTTATAAAAAATATATTATTTTTCTCTTCATGCTTGTACAACAAAGTTAGAGAAGTATTATCGAATTGGAATAACTTAGTAGCATTACATAGTTGAAAAGACTAAAGTTACTGCAATATAACAACTGGAATGTACTAGCAAAGCAAGTATCGATCAAAGTATGACTCACGTTGTACATAATAAATCGACTGTCGCGCATTTCCCTTTGCGCAAAATGTCTTTACCATCACTCGCTACACGTATGGAACAAAACTTTTGAACAGATAATCTAACGGCGAGAAAACAACTGGGTGGAAGTACGGAAAGTATGGCATAGAATTGAAAAGTTATCGTTACATTAAAAACAGCAATAATAGATAACTTTATCTGTTTCTCTGCTAATCCGTGTTCGAGATCAGCGAGATCAAGAAAAATTATTTGCAGTCTCAATAATGCAATCGTATTAAAGTATAGATACATTACGATATTATATAACGTTATCAATAATTCTTCAAGAGAGTTATATGTTTCTGCGTTCATTAATATGTTCTAAATTATATACATTCCAAGTTAAAACGTTTTACTAAGTTTATATCATTTCAAAATTAATGCTTAAAAATTCTATAGTAAAAATATTTATTAAAAAATCGAATAATGGTAACGTTGGTTTTTTCTGAACAGAAGTTTCGAAATTATAAATATTTGATTAGATAGAATATAGATATATATATTGAAATATAGTTATTTAAAGAATTTAATATATTTATATAAAAATGTGTGTATATCGTCAATAAAATCATATAATATTTAACCATATAATATTTAATTATTATAATATTTATTTATTTATAAACATGTTTTCCTTTCGTATACTTCAAGGATAATTCAAGATTATGGAAAAATGTTTGCAATACATTCGTAAAAGTACATACGATATACATACATTCGAAATAAAGTGATAAAATGTCGCTAAAATATAAGATAAAAAAATCTATTTATGATAATTAAAAAGTTTTAATGTAATTCTCTCTCTCTCTCTCTCTCTCTCTCTCTCTCTCTCTCTCTGTGTGTGTGTGTGTATGTGTGTGTATGAGTGTCTTTCCTTCCTTTTTTCTTTTTTGAATTTCGATTTTTTTGAATTCTTTATAATAAAAAATATAAATATAAAATATAATATAAAATATAAATAATTGAAATTTTACAACATTATTTTTTTCGCAATATTATTGTTTCTTAATTTATATAATTCCGTCTTCCTTTTAATTTTTTAATTGAAATTAATTTAATTAATATATTATTATTTGAAAGATGTAGATTTTGTAAATTAATAAATTTCATATTAATATTTTAAAATTAAAGTTCAGAGTTAAAATGTTAACATCTGTTACATTAACAACGTAATTACTCAAAATTACAACGTAATGCAAACAATGAGATCGAACACCAGGTTATTATTCGCAAGCTAAGTGTACTCCTAAAATGTGTTGACGTATTGACGTACATATGCAACACGTGTCAAACAGGACAGTGGATAGTTCATAACATTCTAGGTGACTTCCGCGATTTTAAAGTCATGAGAACTAGCTTGAGAATTTATTGATTGGTTGATTAAAACATGACAGTTGAGATATGTAGGGTAAGCCGCACAACTCCTATCGACCCCTTGATAGTTATTCGTTACCTGAGCACCTGACCAGTACAAATGTCTAATAAAGCCAGCAGTACACGATGTATTTTTTTCTTGCTAGATTGCTTGCGTTTTAATAAATTACTAGAATTGTATCACACAGAACGCACAATTTCTAATAATTTACTAAAACAATCCAGCAGGAAATTATCCTATATCCTGTGCCGAAGGCACTTAAGTTTGCGCGCAACCGCTCAGGAAAGTGTTATGTATTCAAACTGCCTTTTCCATGCAACAGATCAGTAAAAACAAATACCATTCCACTTACAATGCTATTCAGTACTTTACTGCATTTATCGACAAAATTTATTAATGCTTATTTTACTAATAAATTATTTACAACACTTTTTAGTATTGTAAATTTATTAAACTTTACATTATTAGTTGAAATTTATTATTTTCTTCATCTTAGTAACAATTTTAAGATTAAAATCTAAAAAAACAACTGTTTTGTTTTTATTCCTTAATATATTGGGTTGTCCGGAAAGTTCGTGCCGATTTTGAAGGAAAATTGAAACGCAGAAGATTTAAATTTTTAATTTCATTTATTAAATTTAAATCTTTTGCGGCACGAATTTTCCGGACAACCCAAAATATTAAAATGATATTATAGCATATCATTTAATGCATCACAGTGATATGCTATAATAATATGCTATAATAAATTAATACTAACTTAAAGATGTATTAATTTAAATAATTTTACAAGCATAAAGAAATATCGTATGTTTAAAATGATTTAACCTTTTCAGATATGTGAAATTTAAAAGAATTGAGATTTTTATATTACATATGTGAGAGAGAGAGAGAGAGAGAGAGAGAGAGAGAGAGAGAGTTTTAGTATTTGTATAACTATTCCCATATTTGGGTTCCAAGCTTCAACTACAAGATGTTATAAATAAAAATATATTTATCGTCATATTTATAAATGTATTCATAAATGCTTAAAATTGTGTTGTACATTGTAACTAATGTACGTGTGCGTAATTATATGTACATTTACACACACACACGCGCGCGCGCACGCGCACACACACACACACACACACACACACACACACACACACACACACACACACGATAGTGTTTGATTCATAGAAAATCTGTAGCATGTATTGTACCTTTAATATGATCTTTCTCAAAACTGCCAATATTAGTAGTTAAATTGCAAATTTTTTTATTAATAAATTATTTACAAGATTTTGTAGTATTATAAATATTTAATTCTGATAATACCACAAACCTGCAAATATATAAAGGATTGTCCTAAAGTTTTAAATTTATATTAGAATATAAAAATATCAGAATAGAATTTAAACAATAATAGAATTTAAAAAATTATAATAACGTTAAACTTTCTTTATTAAAATACTTTTTTGCAACAATATGTTCATATGATGACATACAAAACTTCAATAGCAGCGCAAAAGTAATCAAATCATATGGAATAAATTATCTTGATAATATTTTTACAAAAAAGTGACTGCATTATCCAATATAAAATATCTTTTTCTAAATATAAATATAAATTTCTCTAAATATAAATTTATTTTTTTAATGATATTACTTACAAACAATTGAGAACAAAGGATGATAACAAAGGAGGATATTTCTCATAGGATGAAAAAATTTTTGAATATATATTATATTAATATTGAATTATAGAACTCTATTGTAATGACGGAATGTTCCCTAAAAGCTTATGAAAATACGTAAGCAGAATTATTCGCTTAGAATTATCATTTTCTCTATCAATAGTTTGTTATATCTTTATTAATTTCTTACATAATGTAAAAGCAGCGTGTGTATCTGAAGTTAATAGCAATATTAGTGATAATTTCCAATACTGAAGATTAAATTTAAATAAATAATTTGTTTTAATTTCGCTAGATGTAATTTCTCTATTTATTAATATTATTGACTATATAGCCATCAATAATATTTTCAATAGACAAAACACTCTATTAAGTGGAATATTCCTAAAAATAAATTTATCATGATTATTCGATTCACTTTAAATTCTATGTATTCTATAAGACAATAACATATTTAAACAAAATTTTGGAATCTCTATAGACTCTCTATATCTTGAGTCTCGTGTGTATGCGTGCGCGCGCGCGCGCGCGCGCGCGTGTGTGTGTGTGTGTGTGTGTGTGTGCATATAATTACGCACATGTGTATCAGTTACAATGTACAACACAATTTTAAGCATTCATAAATACGTACAGCGAAATATATTTTTATTTATTATATAAATTTATCTGGAAACACGGTATCTCGATAAATATATAAATTGCGTGCAATTCGTTTAACTCTTTTTTATCTGGAATATACAATACATTAAAATATTTATTTATAAAGTATTCACGTCCTTGCGTACGCAAATAAGCGTAATATACAATTATGCATCAAAATTTCACACTTATCTTAGAAAAACGTAATAGGTTGTTCACACTATGGGATCAGTTAAGCGTAGATAAATGATACACTACCGTGAATATGCAAATTACATCATTCGATGAGCACGGATTTACGCATCGGTGAGTTACTTAATAAACCGTGGTAATGATTAACCGATTATCCGCGATGTTCGTTCCACAATTCTTAAAACAAATCCAACGTGAAAAAGCATTTTTTATTATATCAATATACTTGAAATAAAATGTGTTTGCTTCTACTGTATTTGTTCGCTTCTACTTTCATCCCGTTAATATATAACTATTACCCACGCAAATTGAAAGATAAACTTGTCTCCTTCTCTCTATTCTTATCAAAAATCTATTTACAAATTTAAAGTGACTTTTTTCAGTCACAGAAAAAAGATAAAATTCCAAATCTCATCCTAATTTTTTATCTTATACATTTAAAACTAATTTCCATTTCATTTCGTCAACAGATATTTTTTATGCAATTTTTATTGTCAAATTTCAATAAAGAATCAAATATTTGACTCTTTTATAAAGAATCAAAACTTCTTTCTGATGAGAGAAGTATCTTCTCAAGAAAAACAGTAACATTAATATAAATTGAATGCATTTTCGTCAAGAACTGCGGAATTATATAATTTAAAGTACAGGATGTTAAGTAATCTTTTTTGCACCTTCCCAGTTTCTAAAATATGCACGTCCTTGATAAATCGCTAGCACGATCCGCGAAAGAATCTTTCTTCAGTTATTTAAAATTCTGTGTGACCACCATATGCAAAATTACCCAGAGCCAACGTGTCTGAGCTCATATTACTCTCCGAAGAAAGCAGAAAAACGAAAAAATGATTAATATGATTAAGAATTAAGTGCAATTTTTCTATTTTTTACAATGAAATTTTAAAAAAACTATTGCAAGTATACGAATTGTTTCTAAATTAAATTGTAGCTTTAATTATTAAAATTTAAAGAAAGTGCAAAATATAAATTTTATATGTGTGTGTGTGTGTGTGTGTGTGTGTGTGTGTGTGTGTATCTATATGTAACTATCCAAATTGAGAAAAATGGATATCAAAGATCACATTTTTGGCCTCTTTAATGCCATTTTTCGCAAAATAGTGACGTGAATCACTATTTTTAAAAGCACTGACAAACCTATACTGACAAAAAATCATTTTCTAAAACTAAAATTGTGTTGATATATAACTGACAAAAACTTCCTTACTTTTTTATTTAAAAATTGTGTATTGTCTTAATCAAAATTTAGCCAATTTATTCTAAATTTTCCAAATTTTGATTAGGATAACTCAATTTTTATATTTGATTAAATACACGAAGATATGAGAAAGTGAGAAAAAATATTTATTGAAACAATCAAAACATATATGGCGTTAATCTTTCTATTTTATGTCTGTTTGTATCATTGCGTAATTATTTTCGATATATAATCGATTTTGAGATATTTTGTATCATACGCAATTTTAACCGGATGTCAGCGAGTTAATGATATTCGCATGCGAGATACCTGAAGGCAAACATGGATATATACAAAACTCATTTAATGCGGAAAGATTAACCGTAAATTTTCGGTTGATTTAAACGAATCATCGTCGTAAATTATTTCGTATTTCCTCGCTGCGTAATATAAAAGTATTGCATGTGGTACGTGTATTGGCGCGCTACGCCTGAAAATCACATGCATATAAAACAGAAAAATCGCGACAAAATTGACAGTTTATTAAGTCTTATCTAATCTATAGTTTTGTTAGATGTATGATAGAGCTTTATAAAAAATTTTTCAATCTCTATATGAATTAATTATGTACCATAAATTATTTATATAATCTATATATTAGAAATTGAAAAATATCGAAAATCAAAATTAAATAACATGTTTTAATTTCTTCTTCTTCATACATGCGCACGTGATGGGGTTTGCATTCTATAGTTGTTCTATAGTTGCGATTGAAAGTGCATTCTGTATACCAATATTGTCTAAATATATAATGAAATATAAAAAATGACCTGAAATGTACTGTTTTTTCTCTTTCATATAGCACATCTTAAAAACTTATAACTTGCGATCATCAATTATGTAATACCATTTCAAAACTTTCACCTCATGGCTTGTTATGCGAGCGAATACATCAACTATATCCTTTGAGAAATGCTTTCATCCTTGAAGTATGTATCCTTTCCAAAAGGAAACAAACTATTTGGTGCTTATATTAGAAAGCTCTCTAAAAGTTGGCAAAGCTTCATTAAAATCAAAATTTTCGAATTAAACATCTCAACATGTAATGATGTCTAAACGGACAAAACTTTAATTAAAAACTTATCTAAAACACTTATCTAAAAAAGATTCCGATATACATTCTAATCTCAACTAATTCATTTTCATTAAAAAAATAACATTAAAATAATTGAATACACAATAATAGATACTTCTAGCCTAAAAAATTGACGTAGCTATCCAGATTAGTCATTTGTTTAAAAATTATTTATAAAATACATATATTTTTATACATATATATTTTATATATATATATATATAAAATATATAATAAATATATATAAAATATATAATAAAAATATAATTAAAACAACTGATAAAGATGAATAAAAACAAAAATTTAATATCAATATAAAAGTAAATTAATTTTTTAAATATTCTTTTAATGCAATTTCAAACTTTATTTAGAAAAAAATAACAAGTTTTGATTCACGAAATACCTCTTGAACACGACTATGTACTTAATGTGACACACTTGTATGAAATGTGACATTTTGAACGTAAGTAGAACAAGGTACGTGTGGTCAGCCTGAGCAAAAACGAGACAGAAACGAGTATAAGAGAGAGAAAAAAGATTTTGAATAATATGCCAAAATATCCAAACCATCTTTTTTATTATATCACTATGAAAAATTCTTGCTTTAGTAATTATTATATTGATCCAACATGATATTTTAATATCAAACATCATTACATATCTTTAAAAATAAATCATTAAAAGTATCAAGTATTAATTAAATAAGTGATAAAAGTTTTTGAACATATGAATTAAAATTTTTGCATATATATGTATATATATATATGTACGTATTAAAAAATATATCAAAACTTATTTCATAAATAATGAAATGAATAAAAAAAAAGAATAATTTTTCGATAAAAATGATGTTAACATTACATTTAATACTGACATATTAAAGTAGAGATTATTAAGCTATCATCAAGTACAATGTAGCATAATTTTGAAAGTCCATCATTTTCAGAAGAGTCAAAATGTTTGCGGGCTATCATCATGTCGTGATTCATTGCTAATGCTAACATTTCGTGAGCCTTGCCATTCACTTCATCAAAGCGAAGATATTGAGCGCGCTGATATTGAAGAAAATATCCATGGAAATCTCAAAAGTATTATTATACTATATCTATTAAATACATTTAGTATAATTTTATATGTAAAAAAAATCTTTATATATACATATTATAAATATATCCTGTAAGTGCCACTTAAGTTGGCCGCGGTATCTTCTAGTGATTTAATACTACTTCAAACAAAGTAAAACTGTATTCGTGTATGAAAAATTGCTTCTGTAGTTCCTATGCGAATGTTAAAACATGTCAGAACTGAAAACCAGGTTGTCGTAGAAAGAGAACAGAACAAGAAAGGCAGTGAAAAGCCAAGTTGTCAGACGAATAAGACAAAATAGAAAGTCTGCAGAAATATAACGGAATAAGAAGCGTTCATCTAGAAGCATACGAAAACGCGTCATTTTAACAGAACGTACAAGAGAACATTATTCGAGAAAATTAAAATTTTCTCCTAAAATGGTTTATTATAGTTCTTTAATTTATATATTCTTTAATTTATATATTTAATTTATATATTAACTTATATATTCATAAACAGATATTAAAAAATTTCACAGCTGTTTATTATTTATTTTATTATTATTATTATTATTTTCTTGAAAAATGTTATAGTGAAAATGTTATATATATGATGCTTTTATAATAAATTTAAAAAAAAGAAAAAGTTGTTTACAAACTAAAAATTTTTTTTTATTCTTGAAAAACAATTAAGAAATTACATTAATCATTTCATAATTATAATATTCATAATTATAATAAAGTGAATGCTAAAATTGCTAAACATGTTAGAAAGCTATTTATTGTATTGTTTTACAAAATGTATTAGAAAAATAATAGACAGTTAAATCAATATATAAAAATATGCGAACAATTGAAACTATGAAATATAAATTTTATTGATTTTATAGAATTGTTTAATAGAATTAGAATATCAACAAATCGATTAAGGACTAACTTCGAGTATTGTATAATTGTATCTAAAATTATTCTTTGAAGGAATAGAGCTTCATTTTTTTATACAGCATATATTCGTCAATGACACGTTCTGTTAGTGTTTCGAATATTTTTTCACGCTTCTGATCGATTCACCAGCACACCGTGTGACGAGTCACCAAAAACAACCTCAATTTTTTTGACGTCGACTATCTCGATTGGATCATCTCTACCGCCCGTTAGCTAGCTACTGCTATGACGTGGAATGTAGAACGAAAAATTGTCGCATAAAAACTCTGCTCCGTTTACAATTGCCGCATGTTAATAAAATTGTGGGATAGCGAGAAGACTGAGAAAAATTTGCATGCCGCGTTATTTATTAAAATTATAAATTTTACACATATATGTGACGAATAAAAATTCTCGCAAAACTTGCATCTATTTACAGCACAGATTCTATGAAACATACATATATATATATATATATATACACAATTAATAATTAGTAACATTAGTTTGAATTTTATTAATAGGTTTAATCATTAATTTTTATTTTCAAATGGAAAATGAATATAATATTTAGTAAAAGAAATTTTCTCTTTTCTCTTTTTCCCTTTTTTATTAAAGTATGAATTAAATACTTTTAAAAAAGTATTTAAAAAAGAATTTTTTTAATATATTATTCAGATGAAAATAATATTTATACAAATAAAAATTTTAATGAAGAAATCGAATGGAAGAACTTGTGTTATATGTCATATTATTATTTTTTTTTACAATTATTTCAACGAGAGTTTTATAAATTGTTTGAAAATAGTTTATTATTATATATTCATCATGAATCTATCTTAATAACATATGTTTCTTTTTTTATATAGAAATCATACGTCTCATACAAATTATATATGTGTATAACACACACACACACACACACACACACACACACACACACAAAATCAGAGAAGAAAAAGACAAGTTTTCATTTTCTTTATAAAATCAGAAAGAGGAATCTCTAATGTACCTTCGGTGTAATTACTTTTACACTTATTTTATAGATATATTCGAAACGAAGAGATTTTATGCACGAGATCTTTCGCTTTAAAAGAAAAAGAGTTTTTTTACGCTCTCATAGCATGAAAATGAGTCGGAAGCTCGAACTTTTCGCGGATGTAATTAACCGCGATATACTTTCAATGTAATTAAAATTACAAAATGCGTAAAGAAACTAACTTAAAAGATGCAACGTGAGTGCAAAAAAATATAAGCGAATATTGTTTTTCAAAATAATATCCGGTATGACCTGCTTAATTATCCGTTGCATACCGCATTGCATATAATGTAATATATGTATACTATAAAGAGCAGGAGCATCAAAGTGACGAGCTTTCATTTGGCAACACCAAAATAATTAACCAAGTACAGTAATGATGAAAGCTTTGTCATCTGTTTCAGAATTTCATATTTGCGAGGAAAACAAAATTGCGTCAACCATAATTAGTAAAACAAAAGGTAGTAAATTATTATCTTTGCTAAAAAAATTTATTCTTAGTAAACTATGATGTTGATCGCATAATAGAAATTATGTATAAGCCATACGTCTCGCGACAATTAATTTTTATCTACAAAGTAAACTTTTTGTAAATAAATATATTAAATGTTAATTTATCGTGTATACGATATATATTGTAAGAGCGATGTAGAATGGTATACGATACATATACATGTATATTATTATAAAAAATAATAAATGAAATGCCAATTTGAGCCAACACTGATTATTCGTGTGTATTTTATACTATTTATTCAAAGTGAATATTATAACGTATACGTTTCGATCTACAGTCAAGGTCCTCTTCAGTACAAAGAAATTTACTTAAACTATTAATTACAAAATTACATAATGATAGCGTAGGTGCTATCATTATGTAATTTTGTAATTAATAGTTTAAGTAAATTTCTTTGTACTGAAGAGGACCTTGACTGTAGATCGAAACGTATACGTTATAATATTCACTTGAAATAAATGGTATAGTGTTGGCTCAAATTGGCATTTTATTTATTACTTTTTAGATTTTTCTTTAGGACCTATTGATTATCTTATATATTATTATATATACATAC